>Ga0315902_10000097_pt1 | contig 142057 bp, 133 predicted proteins | sample LakEriMetagenome_9_FD_203523 | JGI IMG/M metagenome (GOLD analysis project Ga0315902, IMG submission 203523) | Freshwater fungal communities from buoy surface, Lake Erie, Ohio, United States - Buoy 12 MA117 | ecosystem: Environmental > Aquatic > Freshwater > Lake > Lake biofilm | place: USA...
AGGCGCCCGGCGTCGCGCGTGACCTCGGCGAAGGTCATCCGCTCCTCGCCAAAGACCAGGAAGGTGGCGTCCGAGACCGCCGCGGCGAACATCTCGCGCAGGGTCGGCGGGGCGTTCACGAAGACCCTGCGCGGATAGCCGCCGATCTCGAAGGTCTCGAGCGCGTAGGGCTGGCCGGGCGCCGTGAGGATGGCGAGGGCTTCGGCCCGGGTGGCGGGCGGGGATGCGGCGTCGGTCATGGAAGTTCCGGGATCAGAAAAGGAGGCGGGCGAGCTTCTTGCGGTGGAAGGCGGCGTCGCCGAACTGGGCCGCATGCCAGATGGCCCGACGGCGATAGAGCTGGGCGTCGCAGTCCCAGGTGAAGCCGAAGCCCCCGTGGAACTGGATCGAGCGGTCGGCGGCGAAGCTGTAGGCGACGTCGGCCGACGCCTTGGCCATGCGCACGGCGATCTCACCCGTCCCCTGCTCATTGAAGCAGTGGGCGGCGCTGTAGAGATGCGACCGCGCCTGCTCATAGCGGGTGTAGGCGTCGACCATGGGGTGCTTCAGGGCCTGGTAGGAACCGATCACCTTGCCGAACTGGGTGCGGGTGCGCAGGTAGTCGAGGGTGTAGTCGATGCAGGCCTGGGTCCCACCCACCATGTCGGCGGCGGCCAGAAGGTTGGCGGCCAGGTGAAGGTGCTCAAGGGTCGCCAGGGCCCGGCCGGGGTCCAGCAGGCGGTCCTCCGCCACGATCACGCCGTCGAGGGTCAGGCTGAAGGACCGGCGGGTCTCGTCGATCACCGTCTCCCGGCGCAGCGCCCCTGCCGGCAGGTCGTCCGGGGTCAGGAGGACCAGGGCCGGGGCGCCGTCCAGCCGGACCGCGACGATCAGCCGGCGCGCTGCGCCGGCGTCACTCACCAGGATCTTGCGCCCGGAGAGGGACAGCCGGCCACCGTCGCCCCGGCGCGCCACAGCAGAGATCGTGTCCGGCTCCCAGTCGGTGTCCGGCTCCCCGAGGGCGACCGAGGCCGCCTCTCCCGCGGCGAGGCGCGGCAGGTGCTCCAGCTTCTGGGCCTCGGTCCCGCCGGCGACCAAGGCCTGGGCGGCCAGGGTGGTGGAGATGAAGGGCCCGGCCACCAGCCGGCGCCCCATCTGCTCGACGAGGGGAACCACCTCGGCAAGGCCAAGGCCCGAGCCGCCATAGGCCTCGGGGATGGCCACGCCGAGCCAGCCCAGGTCGCCCATCTCGGCCCAGACCGCCCGGTCGTGGCCCAGCTCGTCCGCCATCAGGCGGCGCACGGTCGCCACGGGCGAGCGGCGCTGGCAGAAGTCCGTGGCGACCTCCAGGAGGGTCGCCTGGTCCTCGGAGAATCCGATCCGTCCCAGGTCCTTCATCGAGCGCGCCTCCTCAGGACTTCGGCAGGCCGAGCACGTGCTCGCCCACGATGTTGGCCTGGATCTGCGAGGTGCCCCCGCCGATCGTCGCCGAGAAGGCGTTGAGGTAGTTGCGAGCCCAAAGGCCGTTGTCCACCGCATCGGGCTCATCGACATAGTAGGCGCCCCGGGCGCCCGTCAGCCGGACGGCGAAGTCGTTGAGGCGGCGGGACATCTCCGTGCCCATCAGCTTGGAGGCCAGGGGAATCCCCTGGGGCCGGTCGGCCACCAGCTCAGGCACCTGGGTGCGCTGGCCATTGAGGGTCAGGGCCTGGATCTCCATCAGGAAGCCGACCATCTCGTCGGCCACCAGGGGATCGTCCAGCACGGGTTGGCCGCCCCTCTGGGTGCGCCGGGCCAGATCGAAGACGTCGAAGGCGTTGGCGCCTACCGAGACATAGCCGCCGGCCTGTCCGCCCCGGGCGCCGCGCTCGTACTCCAGGGTGCGCATGGCCACCTTCCAGCCGCCGCCCTCGGGGCCGACCAGGCCCTCGGCCGGGGCCTTGGCGTCAGTGAAGAAGGTCTGGGTGAAGCCGTGCTCGCCGGTCAGCTTGCGGATCGGGACGGTCTCGATCCCGGGCGCCTTCATGGGCATGAGGAAGAAGCTCAGGCCGTCATACTTGCGCTCAGTGGAGGGATCGGTCCGGGCCAGCAGGATCATGTACTTCGCGTACCGCCCGAGGGTGGTCCAGATCTTCGAGCCGTTGACGACATAGTGGTCGCCATTGCGCACCGCCCGGGTCTGGGCCGAGCCCAGGTCGGAGCCGTGGCCCGGCTCGGAGAAGCCCTGGCACCAGATGTCCTCGGCCGAAAGGATGCCCTTCAGGTAGGCCGCCTTCTGCGCCTCGGTCCCCATTTCCAGGATCAGGGGGCCCGCCCAGTTGATGCCGATGGCGTTGAGCATGATGGGGCCTTGGTGCTTGCGCATGGCCCGGGTGGCGGCGTTCTGGAAGGCCTGGGGCAGGCCGCCGCCGCCGTAGGCCTTCGGCCAGGCCGCGCCCAGGTAGCCGGCCTCCCAGACCTTGTTCTGCCAGTCGCGCAGGAAGTGGAACTGGTCGTCCGTTCCCACCTCCATGAAGGTCAGGGGCAGCATGAAGCCAGGGTCGCGGACAACGTTCTCGGCGCACCAGGCGTCGGCCTGCTCGGCGAATGCGGCGAGGTCCTTGGGGTCAACTGTGCTCATGGTCTCACTCCCGGGGCGTGGCCCCTCACTGTCACGGGCATACCGTCCGGTCAGTCCGCCCGGACGGCCTGCTTTTCGCGGGCCCGGCGGAAGGCCGGACGCTCCTTGAGGCGCTCAAGATAGTCGCGGCTGCGAGGCTTGTAGCGCTCCGCGAGGCCGAGGGTCTCGCCCAGGAAGAGGGCGTAGTGGACCGCGATGTCCGCCATGGTGAAGCGCCCGGCGCACAGGAACTCCCGGTCCTCGAGGGCCGCCTCGACGCTGCGGAGGCGCGACAGGTACCAGACCGTGTAGTCCTCGGCCGCCTGCGGCAGCCGGCGCTCCTTCGGCTCGAGGCGCGTGTAGCGCAGGACGATAGTCTGGGGAAAGGTCAGGGTGGCGTCGCTCCGGTACATCCAGTTGAGGTACTCGCCGTAGGCCGGCTCGGAGGGATCGACCCGCAGGTCGGTAGGCGCGAACTTCTCGCCCAGGTAATGGCAGATGCCCGTGGACTCGGTGAGGGTGACGGCGCCATCGACAAATGTCGGGACCGTGCCCAGGGGGTTGATGTTGAGGTAGCCGGGATGGGTCGCGCGGGGCGGGAAGGCCATGTTGACCAGCTCATATTCGGCGCCCAGCTCCTCCAGCGCCCAGAGGGGACGCAGGGAACGCGCGTCGGCGCAGTGATAGAGCTTCATGGTCCTCCCCGGACTTTGCAGTCGCTCCATACACCTTATTCAAATTTCGCGGACAAGGAAGGGATCACGGTTGGTCTGGCCCGCTCTGTCCGCTAATGCTCGAACCAGACCGGACAGGAACAGGACCCGCGAGCAGCGGGCGGGGGAGAGCATATGACGGACGGGGCGAAGCAGAAGGAGACGCCGGCGGGCCTGGCCTCGGTGGAGGCGGTGACGCAGATGCTGGCGGGAACCGGCTACATCGCCACGCCGGAGATCGCCACGGCGGTCTATCTGGCCCACCACCTTCGCAAGCCTGTCCTCATCGAAGGCCCCGCCGGGGTCGGCAAGACCGACCTCGCCCGGTCGGTCGCCCTGGGCCTGGAACAGCCCCTGATCCGCATGCAGTGCTATGAGGGCCTGGATGAGTCCAAGGCCCTGTACGAATGGAAGTATGGCAAGCAGCTTCTCTACACCCAGATCCTGAAGGACAAGATCGGCCACCTGGTCGAGGACGCAGACAGCCTGGACGAGGCCCTGCACAAGCTGACCGGCTTCCAGGACATCTTCTTCTCGCGCGACTTCCTTGAGCCGCGCCCCCTGCTGAAGGCCATGGAGCAGTCCACCGGCTCAGTCCTGCTGATCGACGAGATCGACAAGTCCGACGAGGAGTTCGAGGCCCTGCTGCTGGAGGTCCTGTCCGACTACCAGGTCACCGTGCCGGAGATCGGCACCATCGCCGCCCAGGTCCCGCCGCTGGTCGTCCTGACGTCCAACGCGACGCGCGAACTGGGCGACGCCCTGAAGCGCCGCTGCCTGCACCTGCATATCGACTTCCCCAATGCGGACCTGGAGGCGCAGATCGTCCGCACACGTGTCCCCGAGGTGACAGAGCGGCTGCTCGAGCGGCTGGTGGACTTCGTCCAGGCGGTGCGGGGCGAGAATATCCGCAAGCTGCCCTCGATCAGTGAGACCATCGACTGGGCCCGCACCCTGATCCTGCTGCACGCGGGCTCGCTGGACCCGGCCCTGGTGCGCTCGACCCTGAACGTCATCCTCAAGCGCCAGTCTGACATCGCCGAGGTGGCGGGCAAGGTGGAGGCCCTGCTGGCGGGCGGGGACAAGGCCGGCCGCTGATGGAGCGGACCCTCACCCGCTACATCCGCGCCCTCCGGTCCGCCGGCGCCGGGGTCTCGACCACCGAGGCCATGGATGCGGCGCGGACTGTGGACGTCGTCGGCTGGGCGGACCGGGGCGTCCTGAAAACCGCGCTGGGAACGGTGCTGGCCAAGTCCGTCGAGGAAAAGGCCATCCACGACCAGCTGTTCGAACTCTACTTCAGCCGTGAAGCGGCCTCGGCCGCCGCGGCGGAGGGACAGACCGGCGAAAGCGGCGATCCCGACACCGGACGCCCCGGCGATGGCGAGGCCGGCGCGGATCCCCAGCCGGGTGACGCCGATGGGGGTGAAGGCGGCGAGGGGGGCGATCCCGTTGAGGCCCTGGCGGCCCTGGCGCAGGGCAAGAACCCCGGGCAGCTGGCCATGGCCCTGGAGCGGGCGGGCGCCGCGGCGGGGGTGGACGAGATCCGCTTCGCCACCCAGTCGGGATATTTCGTCCGCAAGATGATGGAGACCATGGGCGTCGAGGCCCTTGAGGCCCGGCTCATGGAAGCCCTCTCCCGGCGCACCCCCGAGGGCGAGGCGGAGGCCGAGGGGCTGATCGGGACGCGCTCGGCCCTGCAGAAGCAGGCCCGCGCCTTCGTCGAGGCCCGGTTCGAGATCTACGGGAGGTCGGCGCAGGACGCCTTCATGAACGAGATCCTGGCCGAGCGCAGCTTTGGCGCCCTGGGACGCAGCGACACCGAGCGCATGCGCGCCCTGGTCGAGCGCATGGCCAAGCGCCTGGCGGTGCGGCACGCCCGTCGCCGCAAGGTGAAGGACCGGGGCCGGCTGGACGTGCGACGCACCCTGCGCGCCAACGCCGGCCACGACGGCGTGCCCTTCGACATCGTCTGGAAGATCAAGCGCAAGGACCGGCCCAAGATCGTGGCCGTCTGCGACGTCTCGGGCTCGGTGGCCCAGTATGTCCGCTTCCTGCTGCTCTTCCTGCACGCCCTGAAGGAGAAGGTCACCGACCTTGAGACCTTCGCCTTCTCGGCCCACCTGGCCGATGTCAGCCGGCCGCTGGAGACCCTGCCCTTCGAGACCGCCATGCGGGCCATCGTCGACGAGGTGGGCTCGGGCGGGACCGACTATGGCGCGGCCTTCCTCGAGCTCGACCGGGACTTCGGCGAGGTCATCGACCGGCGCACCACCGTGCTGGTGCTGGGCGACGGCCGCTCGAACTATTCGAACCCCCGCCTGGACGTCTTCAAGCAGATCGCCGACCAGGCCAAGCGGCTGGTCTGGCTGTGCCCGGAGCCGGCGACGAACTGGGGCTCGGGGGACAGCTGCCTGCTGGAATACCGCCCCTTCTGCACGCTTCTCACCCAGTGCTCGACCGTCACCGACCTGGAACGGGCGCTCGACGAAATCCTGATGGCCTACGACTAGGAGACCCGCCCCATGAAGGTTCAGGGAAAGATCATCATCGTCACCGGCGGCGCCGATGGCATCGGCGCGGCGCTTTGCCGACGGTTCGCCCGGGAAGGCGCGGCCCATGTGGCCGTCGTCGACCTCAATGCCGAGGGCGCCGCGAAGGTGGCGGCCGAGATCGGCGGCTCTTCCTATGGCGTGGACGTCTCTGACCCGGCGGCCGTCGAGGCCATGGTCCGGGCGTTGGAGGCCGCGCACGGACGGATCGATCTTCTTTGCCAGAACGCCGGCGTCGGCGGCGGCGAGCCGGACCCCGACAATGCCGCCTCCGCCCCCGACGCGGTCTGGAACCGGGCCTGGGGGGTCAATGTCATGGCCCACGTCTACGGCGCCCGGGCCGCCCTGCCCGGCATGATCGCCCGGGGCGAGGGCTACATCCTGAACACCGTGTCGGCGGCGGGCCTGCTCTCGCAGATCGGCAGCGCGGTCTACTCGACCACCAAGCACGCGGCCATCGGCTTCGCCGAGAGCCTGGCCATCGCCCAGGGCGACCTGGGGATCAAGGTCTCCGTCCTCTGCCCGCAGGGCGTGGACACGGCCATGCTGCGGGCCGGCGGCAGCCAGGAGCAGCCGCAGAACCTGGATGGCGTCCTGAGCCCGGACGACGTGGCCGAGGCCGTGGTGCAGGGCCTGGAGGCCGAGAGCTTCCTGATCCTGCCGCACGAGATCGTCCGCACCTACATGCAGCGCAAGACGGCGGACTACGACCGCTGGCTGGGCGGCATGCGCAGGCTGCGGTCGAAGGTGCTGGGCCGGGCCTGACGGCCCTTGGGGGTCCTCGGCCGGGCCTGACTTCAGCGGGGCGTCAGGAGAAGCCGATCCAGCGGCCCGCGACGGCCGTGGTCAGCCACAGGCAGACGGACAGCGCGCCGACCGCGAAGGCGAAGGGCCCGCCCCTCGGATTGCGCGCGATCAGCGACCGGCGGACGGTGAAGACCAGCAGCAGGCCCAGGGTCAGGGTGATCATCTTCAGGAAGAAGGCGGGCCGGTCGTAGAGCTTGACGGCCTCAGACATCCCGAGGAGGGCGCCGGTGGACAGCATGAGGGCGAGGGCGCCGAGGAACCAGGCGCGGGCGCCCTGCTCCACCTCGGCGATGGACTGGCGGGTCAGGCCCCCGCCCATCAGTCTCAGGTCGACCACAAAGAGGGCGCCGCCCAGGATGGCCAGGCCCACAAGGTGGACCGCCTCGATCACCGGGAAGAGCCAGAGGGACTCCCGGATGGCGGCGGAGAGGGCGGTGGCCTCGATGGCCTCGCAGAGGGCGTAGAGGTTCACGGCGTGAAACTCCGGCAGGCCGAGACGGCGGAGATGAAGGCCGGCTGGGGCTTGTCGCAGTCGAACCAGTTGTAGGCGATGAAACGACCGAAGAAGATCACGCCGACCCAGAGGGCCAGGGAGGCGATGGCCGAAAGGCGGGCCCGGGCCGGGGCGGGCCCCATGTCCCACCCTACCGGCGAGACGCCGTATGCGCGGTGGAACCGCCAGGCGTTCAGCCCCGCCAGCACGAGCAGCAGCACCTTCGCCCGGAACCAGAGGCTGTGGAAGGTGCGCTCGGGGATGGCGTAGAAGAGCAGGGCACCGGTGACGATCAGGATGAGGAAGCCAAGCATTGTCCAGGGCAGGAGCCTGCGCAGCACCTGTGAGACCGGGACGCGGTTGAGCGCCAGGCCCAGCACCCTCAGGTCGATCATGGCGATCGTCCCGACAAAGAGGGTGATGGCGACCACGTGCGTGGTCTCCACGATGGCGTAGATGTAGAGCGACTCGTGGAGCGCGATGCTCCCCGGGGTCGTCGCCAGCCAGGCTACGAAGTCATCCAGCATGAAGACGCGGCGCCCCTAGGGACGTCGATCGGCGGGATCGGCGCCATCCTTCGGCGCCCCCGTCCCCGAGGAACCCATGAAGACCCGCCGGCCATCGGCGAAGGTGATGTCCCGTCCATTAGCCTTGCAGGCGGGGGTGCAGGACTTGTCCTTGGACTGGTAGCCCCGGACGATAAGGGCGGTCCCCGGCTTCAGCGAATCCCGCGTCAGGCCCGACCGGAGCAGGGTGTTGGGGGTGCCCCCCTCGACCATCCAGACCACAGTCCCTCCACCGGCCTTCGGCACGGCCACATGCACCCAGGCGTGGGGGTTGATCCACTGGACCTTGGTCACCGCGCCGCGCAGCAGGACCGGGGCGTTGCCATCGAACTCCGCGGCGAAGGCGTGGTGCGCATCGGCCTCGCCGGCGCCGCCGGCGATGGACAGCCCGGCGACGGCGGCGACGACAGCGAGGATTCGGGAAGGGCTCTGGATCATGGTCGGGTCTCCGGAAGGGCGTCGGGATCAGGGCAGCGGGGACTTGCGGTACTTGCCGAACATCAACTCCTCGACGAACTCGACGCACTTGAACTGCTGCAGGCGGGCGTCTTCCCCGATGCGGCGATAGAGGATCATGGACATCCTCCAGGGCCGGGTGAAGGTTTCGAGATCGGTGATCTCGGCCTCATAGCGGATGTGGTTGGCGTCCATCAGGGTCCACCGCTCGACAACAGTCATGCTGGCGGAATGGTGGTTCCCGGCCCGGTCAAACCAGGTGGAATCCGACTGGCCGGTGACCGTCACGACGAGGGTGTCGCCTTCCCATTTCGCCACCGACTGGCCCATCCAGGAGTCCACCGGCGGCGGACCCGGGTCCTTGAACACCAGGTTGCGGACCGCCCCGGCGTATTCATAGGCGATCAGGGTCTCGGTCCCGCCCTGGATGATCTGGAGGGGGAAGGCCATGTAGTTGGCCCGCGGCACGCCGGGCAGGTAACACTTCACCTCGGGATCGCGGTTCAGCCAGTCCGCCCGGTTCTCGTTGCGGAGAACGAGGGCCTCAGGCCGGTAGGGCAGCGTCCCGCCCTCGACCACGCCGGGACCGGCGGGAACCGAGCCCACGGCGCCCAGGGCGACCACTTCCTTGGCCGGGACCGGCACGATGGGCCCGGGGCGGAAGGCCAGGGCGGCGCGGGCTGCGTGGGGCTCTATGTCCCAGTTGGCGGTGTTGAGGACCTGCCAGACGCCGTTGAGGTCGGGCCGCTTGTCCGGCGTCCGGGGAATCTTGGCCGGAGCGGCGAGCGCAATGCTGAACGATACGGCGGCGAAGAGCGCCGCCAGACCCATGCCAGAGAGCTTCAGACGCATGCGTCCATCCCGTTTCCCCCCGCGCACCGCACGTCGGCGCTGCGCTCCCCCGACCGGCGCCTCGGGCGGGCGTCCGTATCGGGTTAGGCGGTCTCACAGTTGCCCGGAGCGGTCAAGCCGATCACCCCCCGCGGTACAGTTTTGACTCGCCCGTCTCCAGCGCGGCGTATAAACCGCCCGGGGAATCCGACGCCGGAACCGGCCTCCTGAATGGCCGGTCCGGAAACCGCAGAGCGAGGAAACGCATGACCGCCATCAATCCGGTGACCGACCTTTCGATGGACGGCGATGTCGCCGTCATCACCCTCAACTCGCCGCCCGTGAACGCGCTTTCGGCCAATGTGCGCGAGGGCCTGTTCGAGGGCTTCAAGGCCGCGACGGCCGATCCCGCGGCCAATGCCATCGTGCTGATCTGCGAAGGCCGGACCTTCATCGCCGGCGCCGATATCACCGAGTTCGGCGGCGCCTCGCGCGGGCCGTCCCTGTTCGACGTCCAGGAGATGATGGAGAACGCGCCCAAGCCGGTGATCGCCGCCATCCATGGCACCGCCCTGGGCGGCGGCCTGGAGGTCGCCCTGGTCGCCCATTACCGCGTCGCCGTCCCCTCGGCCCGCTTGGGTCTGCCAGAGGTGAACCTGGGCCTGCTGCCGGGCGCCGGCGGCACCCAGCGCCTGCCCCGGGTGGCCGGGCCCGAGAAGGCCCTCGAGATGATGACCTCGGGTCGTCACGCCCCCGCCAAGGAAGCCCTGGAGATGGGCCTGGTCGACGAGCTGGCCGAGGAAGGCAAGTTGCGCGAGGCCGCTGTGGCCTTCGCCCGCCGCTGCGTGGCCGAGAACAAGCCCCTGGTGCGGGTGCGCGACAACAACGCCAAGGTCGAGGCCGCCCGCGGCAAGCCCGAGATCTTCGAGGCCTTCCGCAAGGCCAACGCCCGCAAGTTCCGCGGCTTCCTGGCGCCCGAATACAACATCCGCTGCATTGAGGCGGCGGTGAACCTGCCCTTCGATGAAGGCCTGGCCGTCGAGCGCAAGCTGTTCGGCGAACTGGTCACCGGCTCGCAATCCGCCGCCCAGCGCTATTCCTTCTTCGCCGAGCGCCAGGCCCAGAAGATCCCGGACGTGCCGGACGACACCCCCCTGATCCCGGTGAAGTCGGTGGGCATCATCGGCGCCGGCACCATGGGCGGCGGCATCGCCATGAACTTCGCCAATGTCGGCATCGCGGTGACCCTCGTCGAGGTCCAGAAGGAAGCGCTGGAGCGCGGCCTGAAGGTCATCCGCGGCAACTATGAGCGCACGGCGTCCCGCGGCGGCATCACCGCCGCCCAGGTCGAGGAGCGTATGGCCCTGATCACGGGCTCGCTGGACATGAACGACCTGGCCCCGGTCGACCTGGTGATCGAGGCGGTGTTCGAGCGCATGGACGTGAAGAAGGACATCTTCACCAAGCTGGACGCCATCTGCAAGCCGGGCGCCATCCTGGCCACCAACACCTCGGGCCTGAACATCGACGAGATCGCCTCGGTGACCAAGCGCCCCGAGGCGGTGATCGGCCTTCACTTCTTCTCGCCCGCCAACGTGATGAAGCTGCTGGAGATCGTCCGCGCCGACCACACCTCGAAGTCGGTGATCGCCACCTCGATGAAGCTGGCCAAGCAGATCGGCAAGATCGCCGCCCTGGTCGGCGTCTGCCCCGGCTTTGTCGGCAACCGCATCCTGGCCCAGCGCCAGCGCGAGGCCCAGAAGCTGGTCATGGAAGGCGCCATGCCGTGGGATGTCGACCGGGTGCTCTATGACTTCGGCTTCCCCATGGGTCCCTTCGCCATGAGCGACCTGGCCGGCCTCGACATCGGGTGGGTCAAGGAACGCTCGAAGGGCGAGAGCATCCGCGACGTGCTCTGCGAGATGGACCGCCGCGGGCAGAAGACCGGCGCGGGCTATTACGACTATGACGAGAACCGCAACGCCAAGCCCAGCCCGGTGACCGAGAAGATCATCAACGACTTCATCGTCAAGACCGGCTCCAACCCGCGGACGGTCAGCGACGAGGAAATCCTCGAGCGCTGCATCTATCCGATGATCAACGAGGGCGTGAAGATCCTCGAGGAGGGCAAGGCCATCCGGTCCTCGGACATCGATGTGGTCTGGCAGAACGGCTATGGCTGGCCGGTCTATCGCGGCGGCCCGATGTGGTACGGCGACCAGATCGGCCCGGCCAAGGTCCTGGAGAAGATGAAGGAATTCCAGGCCAAGATGGGCGACGACTTCAAGCCCGCCGCCCTGCTCGAGAAGCTGGTGGCCGAGGGCAAGAAGTTCTCCGACCTCTGATCCCAAGGGCTCCGGGCCGGCGCTGTCGCCGGCCCGGGCGCCCCATCCTGCTCTGGATTCGGCGCGCGAACGGGGCCTATGCTCCCCCAGGGGCACAGACCTGGGGAGGCGAGCATGGCGGGCAAGGCGCGGAATGACCGGATGATCGTGGGGGCGGCCTCCGCCGGCACGGTCTTCGAATGGTACGACTTCTACCTCTACGGTTCGCTGACCGCCTTCATCAGCCTGCACTTCTTCTCCGGCGTGAACGAGACGACGGGGTTTATCCTGGCCCTGATGGCCTTTGCGGCGGGCTTCGCCGTCCGCCCCTTCGGGGCCATCGTCTTCGGCCGTCTTGGCGACCTCTGGGGCCGCAAGAACACCTTCCTGGTCACCATGCTGCTCATGGGGGTGTCGACCTTTGCGGTGGGCCTCCTGCCGGACTACAGCCAGATCGGGGTCGCTGCGCCCATCATCCTGGTGCTCCTTCGCCTGCTGCAGGGCCTGGCCCTGGGCGGCGAGTACGGCGGCGCCGCCACCTACGTGGCCGAGCATGCGCCGGACGGCAAGCGCGGCCTGTACACCAGCTGGATCCAGACCACGGCGACCCTGGGCCTCTTCCTGTCCCTGGTGGTCATCATCCTGGTCCGGACCCAGGTCGGCGAGGAGGCCTTCAAGGCCTGGGGCTGGCGCATCCCCTTCCTGGTCTCAGCCATCCTCCTGGCCCTGTCCCTTTGGATCCGCCTGAAGCTGAACGAGAGCCCGGTCTTCCAGAAGATGGTCGAGGAAGGCACGACCTCCAAGAAGCCCCTCGCCGAGGCCTTCGCCAACCGGGCGAACCTGAAGCTGGTCGTCCTGGCCCTGGTGGGCCTCACCGCCGGGCAGGCGGTGGTCTGGTACACCGGACAGTTCTACGCCCTCTTCTTCCTCGAGAAGACGCTCAAGGTCGACGGTCTGACCACCAACACCCTTGTGGCGACGGCCCTGCTGATCGGCACGCCCTTCTTCGTCATCTTCGGCTGGCTGTCGGACAAGATCGGCCGCAAGCCCATCATCCTGGTCGGATGCCTGCTGGCGGTGCTGACCTATTTCCCGATCTTCAAGGCCCTGACCACGGCGGCGAATCCCGCCCTTGCGGCGGCGACCGCCTCGGCGCCGGTCACGGTCATCGCCGATCCCGCCGATTGCGCCTTCCAGTTCGATCCTGTCGGCAAGAGCGCCTTCGCCTCGTCCTGCGACATCGCCAAGTCGGCCCTGGCCACCGCCGGGGTCAGCTATCGTAACGAGGCCGCACCGGCCGGGACTCTCGCCCGGGTGCGGATCGGCCAGACCGAGATCGCCGGGATCGACGGCAGGGCGCTGTCCCGAACCGACCTGGCCAATGCCCGTGCGGCCTGGTCAAAGACCCTGGGAGCCGCCCTTTCGGAGGCCGGGTATCCGGCGACGGCCGACCCGGCCCGGATTAACAAGCCCCTGGTCGTGGGTCTGCTGACTCTGCTGGTGCTTTACGTGACCATGGTCTACGGGCCGATCGCCGCGGCCCTGGTGGAGATGTTCCCCGCCCGGATCCGCTACACCTCCATGTCCCTGCCCTATCATATCGGCAACGGCTGGTTCGGCGGCTTTCTGCCGGCCACCGCCTTCGCCATGGTGGCCGCTTCCGGCGATATCTACCGGGGTCTCTGGTACCCGATCGTGGTCGCCGGGGTGACGCTCATTGTCGGCGGATTCTTCGTCCGGGAGATGCGGGGCGCCCCGATCGAGTGACCCGGCGTGAGTTCTTCGTGAAAAGTGCGTGAGGCCCACAGCGGGTTTTTGCATTGCCGGTTGGGGTAACCGGGATAATCGTAGGACTCTCTGGAGTTGAGCGGGAAATCCATGGGGCCTTCCCGAGTAGAGGTTCGATCATCCGGGGGAGAGGATTCCCCGGGCGGGCCAGCGTGAAAAAAGTGTGAACATCTGCGCTCCCGTGGGCATCGGGGCGTCGGCGGGGTTGTTTGAATGACGATGAGATCCGGAATTTACTCGGTCAGGCTGATGGGAGCCTTCCGGCTCGAGGGCATGGACGGGGCGCGGGTAGAAGTCGCGAGCAGGAAATCGGTTGGCCTCATCGCCCTTCTCGCGACGGGACGGGACGGTGAGCGAACGCGACAGTTCCTCCAGGACAAGCTGTGGGGTTCGCGCGCCTCCAGCCAGGCCCAGACCAGCCTCCGGCGCGAGCTGGCCAACCTCCGGAAGCTGCTGGCCGACCAGCCGGAACCCCTTCTGCTCACCGAAGGCGCCCGGGTGCGCCTCAACCTGCCGCTGGCCCGGTTCGACATCCCGGTTCCGGGAGCGGCGAACGAGAACGAAACACCCTCGCCCAGGGGATCGTCTGACTTCCTGGAAGGCCTGGACATCCCCGGGGAGGAAGGTTTCGAGGACTGGCTCCGGGAACAGCGAGCCCTGGTCCACGCCGAGTCCCTCGCCTGGGAGGCGGCGGCGCAGAGCTTCCCGCCGCTTCCCCGCCACGTCCTTGACCTCAGCCAGCCTGCCCCGGGGTTCGAGGGCCGCCCTGCGGTGGCGGTGTTGCGGTTCCAGAACCAGACGGGCGACGCCGCCCTGGACTTTGCCGCCGAAGGGATCAGCGAGGACCTGATCGATCAGTTGTGCCGGCTTCGCTGGCTCCCCGTGATCGCCCGGAACTCCAGCTTCCTCCTGCGATCGGAGGACCTCGACCCGAAGTCGGCCGGCCAGAGCCTGGGCGCCCGTTACCTCGTCGAGGGCCGTCTCCGTAGCGCCGGGGAGGACTTCCTGCTGACAGTCTCTGCGATTGACACGGAAACCTCCCAGGTCATCTGGTCAAAGCGGTTCGACCTGCCAGGCAGCCTTTCAAACAAGAGCCTGGCGCCCCTCCTGGACGACCTGACCGCCATCCTGTCGGCGAAGATCGACCATGCCGAACAGTCCCGCGCCGTTTCCCGCCCGGCGACCAGCCGGGACGTCAATACACTGATCTGGAAGTCTCGCTGGCACCTGAACCGGATGACCCGCCGGGACTCCGAGATCGCAAAGGACTTCATCGAGGAGGCGTTGCGCCTGGAGCCGGAGAACCCCGAGGTCCTGGTGCAGGCCTCCTGGCGGATCGGCTGGAGCAACTGGGCGGAGCGGGTGAAGCCCGAAGAGATGCGGGAATGGTCACGCCTTGCCCGTGACGCCATGCGCGCCGACCCCGAGGATGGCCGGGCCTACGCCATTCTTGGCGGGTATGAGCTTCTGGTGCGCAACACAGGGCGGGCGCAGGCGCTTTGCGAACGCGCCATTGAGCTGAATCCGAGCCTTCCCCTGGGCCACGCCGTACGCGGCTCGGCGCTGAACATGGCCGGACGGCCGGAGGAGGCGCTGGCAAGCCTTCAGACCGCCCTGCGCCTCAGCCCCAGCGACCCCTTCGCCTTCCATACCCTGGGTGAACTTGCGACGGCCGAGTGCATGATCGGTCGCTGGACAGAAGCCGCCGACCTGGCGGAGCAGTCCCTCATCCGGCACCCCGCCTACTGGCTGGCGCATGTCGTCAAGATCAACGCCCTGGCGAGGGGCGGCGATACACATGGCGTCGCCATGGCCATCAAGACGATGGGCCGGGCCTGCCCCGGCTTCGACGACAACAACATCGACTGGCTGCCCTTTGTCGACAGCCGTTGGAACGCTTTCTTCAAGGAGGGGCTCCGGCGCGTCCTCCTCAACAGGGGAACACGCGGCGCCTGAGGCTTCGACCTCTCGTCCGCCGGAGCCCTATCTGCGCCGCACCGGGCGGGGAGTTTGAGCATGTGGATCAGCAGGCTCCGTGAGGCTTTGCTACTGGGCTTCATCTGGCTGATGGCGGCGGGCCTCGCTGTCGGCCTGGTGGCGGCTGTCTGTGGGGTCTTCCTCTGGATCTGGCCCCAACCCTCTCCGTTCTTCCTGGGCGCCCTTGCGATCCTCCTCGCCTGGGGACTGATCCGGCTGGTGCAGAGCGATCTGGTGGGCCGGATCCGGAAGGCCATCACACCGAAGTACTATGCGAAGATCCTCGAGGCGGAAGCGGCGGAGGCCAAGGATCCCTGGCAGCGCCCGCCCCCTTCCAGATGGAGGCCGCCGCACCTCCAGGCCTGATCGGACAGGTTGTCTCCGCTGTCGTCCAGGCGATCATCGGACTGCTCTTGTGGCTCTACCGCGGGGTAGCGCCCAATGGCCGGCTGACCCCTATTCCCATGCGGATTGTCACGCGCTTCAGCGACGTGTCGGCCGTCCTTCGGGACGATGATCGCTTCCGGGTTCCATTTGGCCGGGAGTGGACGGCGATGGGAGCAGGACGCAACAGCGTGCTTGGACTTGATGGCCCGGCCCACAAGTCCCAGCGGGCGGTCTTCGACGAGATCATGGCCGAGTGCGCCCAGCCTGCGGACCGGATCCGGGTGACGACCAAGGCCGCCGAAGTCGCCAGGGCCCTGATTGACCAGTCCCAGGGCCAGGCTGACGTCGTGACGGACATCTTCCAGCGAACCATCACCGAGGTTTGCATCGAGTACCTCGGCCTGGAGGCGGGTGACCGGGACGCCCTCGCAGACTGGGCGACCTCCAAGTCCTGGCTGACCTTCGGCGATCCCACCGGAAACCCCGAGACGCGCAGCCGGGCCATGCAGGGGGCCAGCCTTCTGCGGGGCGTCGTGGAGAGAAGCCTTGATATCGCCGCCCGGCGCCCGGCATCGGACACTCTCGCCGCCCGCCTTCTCGACCAGGAGGCCAAGGGTCGGATCAACCGGGATGAGAGCATCGCGATCCTCGACGGCGCCGCCTGCGGCATGATCCCGACCACGACGCTTTGCCTCACGCGGCTCTTCTGCGACCTCATGGGCCGCCCGATCTGGTGGGAGGAAGCGCGGCGCCTGGCCCGTGGACTGGCCCAGGACGGCCGGTCCAATCCGGCGGACAAGACGCGGCTGAAAGACATCCTGATGGAGGCGGCCCGCCTGTCGCCGACCCTCTATCCCGGGCAGTGGCGTTATGTAGAGACGCCCGGCGTCATCGCCGCCGGAACCCTGCGCGCCGCCAGGGTCCGGCAGGGAGACGTCCTCCTGGTCTCGACGGCGGCGGCCCTGAGGGACGGGCGCAGGTTCCCGAGCCCGAACACCTTCAATCCGGACCGCTCGGACGAGGAGAAGATGGCCGCCGAGCTCATGTTCGGCTTCGGGGTGCACAAGTGCGTGGGCCTTTACGTCGCCGTGGTGGTGATGGTGGAGATCGCGATCGCCCTGCTCTCACGGGAGGACCTCGCCCTCGCGCCGGGCGACGCCGGGACCCTGAAGTCCTCCGGCCCCTTCCCGCGTCACATGGAGATGACCTGGCGGACAGACGGGCCGACGGCGGGCCAGACCCTCATGGTGTTCGCAGCTCCCCTTCCGGCTGGCGCCGACGCCAAGGCCCTGGCCCTCGGGCTGGAGGCCCTCCGGGAGGGCGGCGGACGCGATGACCTCGACAGGGCGGGCGTCGTGCACTTCGCCTCCTTCAGCGTCCTGGACCTCGGACACGGTGATCCGGAGACCCCCTGGCTTGTGGGCGAACTGAATGTGGACGGCGACGGGCCGGCCGCGGTGGATCGCACCGCCGCCTGGATGGGCCGGTGGCTGGACCTCTTCCGCATCGCCGACCCGAAGCTTCGGACGACAGATGACCTCGCGCGCTTCCTGAAGGCCCATGTCCTCGACATCCGCTGCACACCCTGGGGTGCGACCGGCCTGCAGTACCCGGGCGCCATCGGCCTTCCGGTCGCCGACATCCGGCGCCAACAGGCCCTCGCCGACTACGTCCGGAAGGTCGTGGACTATCTCAACAGCGCCGGGGCGACGGAGCCCAGGGACTCGGTGCGCCCGGCGGGGGCGGCCCCGGACGCGGCGCAGATCATCGATACCGTCCGGCGTCTGATCCGGCGGGATCCCGACATGGTGCTGCTGTCGGCGCATTCGCCGGTGGTGACCCAGCTGGTGCTCCAGGGCGCGGCGTTCCGTAACTTCCTCACCCGTCCGCTAGGGCGCCGGCTCGCCTTCACGGACTACATCTCGCCCCCGGGGAGCGAGAACCCTCCGGTCTCTGAAGTCATTTCCCAGGTGCTGAAGGACCGTAACCGGGGCGCCGTCCTGCTTGTGCTTCTGGCCATGGCGGCGCTCCTGACGGCCTCCATCCGGATCTTCCTCGCCCCCGGGGAGGGCGCCACCGACCCCCTCGACCTCCTGGGTGTCGGGATCTCAAGCCTCATCTGGGTCCTGGCGGTCTTCGCCCTTGGCGTCACCGCCGCCGTGGGGCTCTTCTTCGGACTTGTGGCGGCGCATGAGGCGGCGGACCGGGCCGATCCCAGCCCCCCCTCGCCCAGGTCGGTCCAGGATGTGGAGGCGTTCGAGAACATCGAGGGCTACGCCCAGAACCATATGATCTCGGTGACGCGACTGAAGCCCGGGCCCTTCCGGAGGTACGCCCTCGCCGTCGGCATGTGGGTGATCCGCCTCCTGGCCCTTTTTGTCTTTCGCCAGGGCAATCTGGCGCGGATGGGCACCATCCACTTCGCCCGCTGGGTGAAGCCGCCAGGGACGGACGCCCTGGTCTTCATGTCCAACTATGACGGGTCCTGGCTGAGCTATCTGGAGGATTTCACCGCGCTCGCCTCCCTTGGCCTCAATGCGGCCTGGGGACATAGCCGCGGCGTCCCGACGCCAAGGTTGATGTTCCTGGACGGCGCCTCGGACTCGGACGCCTTCAAGCGGTTCGCCAAGCGGTCCCTCCGCCCCACAAACTTCTGGTACTCCGGCTATCCGGGCGTGACCCTCGAGAACATCCGCCGCAACGCCCTGATCCATGACGGCTTGATGCGGGCGTCGAACGCCACTGAGTCCCAGGACTGGCTGGACATGCTGGCCTCGGTGAAGCGGCCGGAACTCGAGATCCAGACAGACGAGGTGCAGACCCTGATCCTGCGGGGTCTCGGCTCCCTTCTGGCCATGGCCTGCGGCCTGGTCCATATCCCGCCTGGAGCCGACCTTGCTGGCTGGACAGCCCATCTGTCACGCACCATCGCCTTCGGGAACGAGGATCCCGACCCGCAACGGTGGCATCAGCGGCTGGTGGCGAGGGTCTTCCGGCAGGAGACGGGTCCTCTTCCGGACAGGCCGGGCGAGGTGGCCTTCGTCGGCTTCACCGCCTCGGGGCTGGTGAAGCTCGGCGTGCCCGGACCCGACACGGGGATCGGGCTCGCGGGACTCCTGGCGCCCTTCTACCAGGGGATGAGCAGCCGCGAGCGAATCCTCCGCGACGCCGGGCCCTCCGCCCCTTCGAACTGGTCCTGGTCAGACTCCGCCTGGACGGGCCTCCCTCCCGGAACGGCCGGAGTCGACGCGGTGCTGCTGGTCTACGGAATGACTCCGGAAGACTGCAGCGCCGCCATCGGCGCGCAGGCCGCCGCCTTTGGCCTGACCCTCAGAAAGACGCTGTCCTCCCCCGCGCGTCCGGTCCTGCCAGGCGGCCTGCGCGCCGAACCCTTCGGGTTCGCTGACGGGATTTCCAATCCCGTCATAAGGGGACTGCGCGGCGATCCCGGCCTTGCCGGAGACCAGGTGGAGCCCGGCGAGATTCTTCTCGGCTATCCGCACAATCGGGACGGACAGGTTCCGACCTGCGCCCTACCTGCCGAACTGGACCCGCTGGACATCCTGCCGGCGGTCTCGAAGTCGCTGTACCGCCGCTACCCGGCCTTTGGCCTGGAGTCCGGAGCGGGGGCGGATCGCGATTTCGGGCGGAACGGGACCTTCCTCGTGGTGCGTCAGCTGGAGCAGGACGTGGCCGGCTTCCAGGACTATACGGCCAGCACCGCGGGTAGCCTGGCCGCCTGCCCCGGCATGTCCTCGGTGGATGCGCATTGGGTCGGCGCGAAGATGATCGGGCGCTGGAAGGACGGCTCCCCCATCGTCCTCTACCCCCACGCAAGCCCCCGGACGCCGAATCCCACGAATGACTTCGGCTTCGCCGCGTTCGACCCCCGTGGATTCGCCTGCCCCCTGGGCTCTCATGTCCGGCGATCGAATCCCCGGGACAGCCTCATGTCCGACAACCTGAAGGCGCCGAACCATGTCAGCAGCCACCGGATCCTTCGCCGGGGCCGGGCCTATCTTGAACCAGCGCCGGCGGACGCAAAGGCGACCGAGGGCCTGATCTTCCTCGCCGCCTGCACCGACCTTGAACGCCAGTTCGAGTTCATCCAGCAGAGCTGGCTGGGCGAACCGTCCTTCCACGGCCTGACCGGGGAGGCCGACCCTGCGGTGGACACCGATGGCCGGCTACAGGACCTGTCCCTGCCAGATGGACGCACGGTCCGGCGGATCCGGGGCATACCCGACTTCGTGACCGTGCGGGGCGGCGGCTATTTCTTCATGCCGAGCCGGTCGGCCCTCTACTACCTGGCGGACAGGACCCGGAGGCTGGCGAGGCCGGTCAGCCGACCTTCGGCGACAGGGACCCGGCAGCGTAGCGCTTCGCCATCTCGGAGAGGGGAACCGGCCTGATCTTCGAGGCGTGGCCCGCAGTTCCGAACTCCTCGAACCGCTGGCGGCAGACGGCGCGCATCGCCTCCATGGCGGGCTTGAGGTACTTGCGCGGGTCGAACTCGCCGGGGTTCTCGGCAAAGACCTTGCGGATGGCGCCGGTCATGGCCATCCGGTTGTCGGTGTCGATGTTGATCTTCCGCACGCCGTTCTTGATGCCGCGCTGGATCTCCTCGACCGGCACGCCCCAGGTCTGGGGCATCTGACCGCCGTACTGGTTGATGATGTCCTGGAGGTCCTGGGGCACGCTGGAGGAGCCGTGCATCACCAGGTGGGTGTTGGGCAGGCGGCGGTGGATCTCCTCGATCACGTGCATGGCCAGGACGTCGCCGTCGGGCTTGCGGGTGAACTTGTAGGCGCCATGGCTGGTGCCCATGGCGATGGCCAGGGCGTCCACCTGGGTGGCCTTCACGAAGGCCACGGCCTGGTCGGGGTCGGTGAGCAGCTGGTCATGGTCGAGCTTGCCCTCGAAGCCGTGGCCGTCCTCCTTCTCGCCCATGCCGGTCTCCAGGCTGCCCAGCACGCCGAGTTCGCCCTCCACCGAGGCGCCCACCCAGTGGGCCATGTCCACCACGTTGCGGGTGACCCGGACGTTGTAGTCGTAGTCAGCGGGGGTCTTGCCGTCGGCCATCAGAGAGCCGTCCATCATCACCGAGGTGAAGCCGTACTGGATGGCGGTGGCGCAGGTGGCCTCGTTGTTTCCGTGGTCCTGGTGCATGCAGATCGGGATGTGCGGGTACATCTCGGCCAGGGCGTCGATCAGGTGCTTCAGGACGATGTCGTTGGCGTAGGAGCGGGCGCCGCGGCTGGCCTGGATGATGACCGGCGAGTCCGTCGCCTCAGCCGCCTCCAGGATGGCCAGCCCCTGCTCCATGTTGTTGATGTTGAAGGCCGGGACGCCGTAGCCGTGCTCGGCGGCGTGGTCGAGGAGCTGTCGCAGGGTGATCCGGGCCATGTGGCGTCTCCGTTAGCGTTGGGTCTGTTTCGTCAGGGCGGCGACGCCGGGCAGGGTCTTGCCTTCCATCCACTCCAGGAAGGCGCCCCCGGCGGTCGAGACAAAGGTGAAGCCATCGGCGCAGCCCGCGTGGTGCAGGGCGGCGACGGTGTCCCCGCCTCCGGCCACGGCCACCAGCTTGCCGGCGGCGACCAGGTCGGCGGCGGCGCGTGCGGCCTCCACCGTGCCGCGGTCGAAGGGCGGCATCTCGAAGACACCGAGCGGGCCGTTCCAGATCAGGGTCTTTGAGTTGGCCATGGCCCGGCGCAGGCGCTCCACGGTCTTGGGGCCGGCGTCGAGGATGCGCTCCTCGTCGTCCATGGCCCCCAGCTCGCGCACCCGGGCCGGGGCGCCGGGCGCCAGCTTCTCGGCGACGACGATGTCGATGGGCAGGAAGAGCTTGCAGTTGTGCTGGCCGGCCAGGCGGATGATCTCGCGTGCGGTGTCCGCCAGATCCTTCTCGCAGTAGGAGGCGCCGACCTCATGCCCCTGGGCGTAGAGGAAGGTGTTGGCCATGCCCCCACCGATGGCCAGCTTGTCCAGCCGGGTCACCAGGTTGGAGAGGAGGTCCAGCTTGGTCGAGACCTTGGAGCCGCCGACAATGCCCATCACTGGGCGCTCGGGCCGGCCGAGGGCGCGATCCAGGGCGTTCAGCTCCAGCCGCATCTGCTCGCCGGCGCAGGCCGGAAGGACATGGGCCAGGCCCTCGGTGGAAGCGTGCGCCCTGTGGGCGGCCGAGAAGGCGTCGTTGACATAGAGGTCGCCATTGGCGGCCAGGGCGCGGGCGAAGGCAAGGTCATTGGCCTCCTCGCCCGGATAGAAGCGGACATTCTCCAGGAGGATGACATCGCCGGGCGCCATGGCGGCGACGGCCGCGGCCACGTCCTTGCCTGCGCAGTCCGGAACGAAGGTCACAGGTCGCCCCAGCACCGCCGAGAGGGCCGGGGCGATGGGGGCCAGGCTCATCTCCGGGACCCACTTGCCCTTGGGCCGGTCGAAGTGGGCCAGCAGGATCACCTTGGCCCCGCCGGCGCGCAGCTTCTCGATGGTCGGCAGGGCCGCCATCAGGCGGGTATCGTCGGTCACCGCGCCGTCCGCCATGGGGACGTTGAAGTCCACCCTGACCAGGGCCCTGACGCCGGCCAGGGAAACGTCGTCGAGGGTCTGGAAGGCCATGGGCTCAGATCAGGCGGGCCATGGCGGCGGCGGTGTCGGCCATCCGCGTGGAGAAGCCCCACTCGTTGTCATACCAGGTCAGGATCCGGCCGAGGCCGCCATCGATCACCTGGGTCTGGGCCAGGGCGACCGTCGAGGAGGCCGCCACATGGTTGAAGTCGGTGGAGACCAGGGCCTCGTCGGTCACCGCCAGGACGCCTTTCAGGGGGCCTTCGGCAGCGGCGCGCAGGGCGTCATTGATTTCCTTGACAGTCAGGGTCCGGCCCGGGGTCCAGACGAGGTCCACCACCGAGACGTTCGGGGTCGGGACGCGGATGGACGAGCCGTCCAGCTTGCCCTGCAGCTCGGGGATGACCAGGCCCAGGGCCTTGGCCGCGCCGGTGGAGGTGGGGATCATGGACATGGCCGCGGCGCGGGCGCGGTAGAGGTCCTTGTGCATGGTGTCCAGTGTCGGCTGGTCGCCCGTGTAGGAGTGGATGGTGGTCATGTAGCCGCGCTCGATGCCGGCCAGCTCCTGAAGGACCTTCGCCACCGGGGCGAGGCAGTTGGTGGTGCAGGAGGCGTTGGAGACCACCAGGTCGGCGGCGGTCAGGGTGTCGTGGTTCACCCCGTAGACGATGGTCTTGTCGGCGTTGTCGCAGGGCGCGCTGACCAGGACCCGCTTAGCGCCGGCCGTCAGGTGGGCGCTGGCCTTGTCCTTGGAGGTGAAGATGCCGGTGCACTCGAAGGCGATGTCGACGCCCAGCTCGCGGTGCGGCAGCTCGGCCGGGTCGCGCACGGCGGTGACCTTGATCTTGCCGCGGCCGACATCGATCGTGTCGCCGTCCACCTTCACCTGCCCGGCGAAGCGACCGTGGACGCTGTCATAGCGGAAGAGGTGGGCGTTGGTCTCCACCGGGCCCAGGTCGTTGATCGCCACGACCTCGATATCCGTCCGGCCGTGCTCGACCAGGGAGCGCAGGATGTTGCGGCCGATCCGGCCGAATCCGTTGATGGCGACACGCACGGTCATGAATCGGTCTCCGAACCTTTAACTTCGCTGGTTGGCGGCGGTTTTTTAGGTCCGGGGCGGGGAAGTCAACCCTGACGATCACGGTTTCGGGAGCGACAGGCTCCCGCCAGCCGAATCCAGCGGTCAGGCCGCGACGACCCGAACCTTCCCAGCGGCCTCCACCGCCCGGGTGCGGGCGGTCTCGACATCGTCGGCGCGGGCGAGGGCGACCCCCATCCGGCGGCGTTCGAAGGCCTCGGGCTTGCCGAACAGGCGCAGGTCGGCCCCCGGAACAGCCAGGGCCGCGGCCACCCCCTCGAAGGCCACGCCCCGCCCCTCAAGGCCGCCGTAGATCACCGCGCTGGCGCCGGTCTCGCGGAGGGTCACATCCACGGGCAGGCCGAGGATGGCGCGGGCATGAAGGGCGAACTCGCTCTGGACCTGGGTGGCCAGGGTCACGAGGCCCGTATCGTGCGGCCGCGGGCTGACCTCGGAGAACCAGACCTCGTCGCCCTTCACGAAGAGCTCGACCCCGAAGACGCCCAGCCCGCCCAGTTCAGCGGTCACCGCCCCCGCGATCTGTCGCGACCGCTCCAGGGCGGCGGAGGACATGGCCTGGGGCTGCCAGCTTTCCACGTAATCGCCCTTGACCTGGCGGTGGCCGATGGGGGCGCAGAAGTCCGTCCGCACCGCCCCGTCGCCGCCGAGGCTGCGCACGGTCAGCTGGGTGATCTCGAAGTCGAAGTCGACGCGCCCCTCGACAATGACCCGGGGCCGCTCGACCCGGCCGCCCTCCAGGGCGTAGCGCCAGGCGGCGACGATTCCCTCAGGGCCCTCGACAAAGGACTGTCCCTTGCCGGAGGAACTCATCACCGGCTTCACGAAGCAGGGAAAGCCCGTGACCTTCGCCGCAGCCTCCGCCAGCTCGGCCTCGGAGGAGGCGAAGGCGTAGGAGGAGGTGGGCAGGCCCAGGGTCTCGGCGGCCAGCCGGCGGATGCCCTCGCGGTTCATGGTCAGCTGAGCGGCGCGGGCGGTGGGAATGACCGTCGCCAGGCCCTCGGCCTCCATGCGCACCAGCTCATCGGTGGCGATGGCCTCGATCTCGGGCACGATCAGGTGGGGCCGCTCGGCCTCTATGACGGCGCGCAGGGCGGCCGCATCCGTCATGGCCAGGACGTGGCTGCGGTGGGCGACCTGCATGGCCGGGGCGTCGGCGTAACGGTCCGCGGCGATGACCTCGCAGCCCAGACGCTGAAGCTCGATCACCACCTCCTTGCCGAGCTCGCCCGATCCCAGCAGCAGGACCCGGACGGCGGAGGGCGACAGGGGCGTGCCCAGGCGGGCCGGCGGGGCCACAGGTCAGCCCAGCTTCTGGCGGACGGCGTCCGCCACCGCCTGGGGCGTGATGGCGAAGGCCTCATAGAGCCGCTCGGCCGGGGCGGAGGCGCCAAAGCCCTTCATGCCGACAAAGATCCCGCCCGCGCCGATGAACCGGTCCCAGCCCATGCGCACGCCCGCCTCGATCGCGGCCTTCACCTCGGTCTCGCCGATGACGGCGGCCTTGTACCGGTCGGTCTGGGCCTCGAAGAGCTCCCAGCAGGGGGTGGACACCACGCGGGTCCCGATGCCGTCAGCCTCGAGCAGGTCGCGGGCGGCCAGGGCGACGGCCACCTCTGTGCCCGAGGCGAAGAGGGTGACCCGGGCGGGCGAGCCGGCGGCGGCCAGCTGGTAGGCGCCGTGGGCCGACAGGTTCTCGCCCGAGGCGGTGGTGCGCACGGCGGGGACCTTCTGGCGGGACAGGGCCATGACCGAGGGGGTGGCCCGGGCTGACACGGCCAGCTTCCAGCACTCGGCGGTCTCAACCGCGTCGGCGGGGCGGAAGACCAGGAGGTTGGGCATGGCCCGCAGCGAGGCCACGTGCTCGACCGGCTGGTGGGTGGGGCCGTCCTCGCCGACGCCGATGGAGTCGTGCGTCATCACGTGGACGACCCGGGCCCCCATCAGGGCGCCCAGGCGGATGGCGGGCCGGGAATAGTCCGAGAAGACCAGAAAGGTGCCCGAGAAGGGGATCACGCCGCCATGCAGGGCCATGCCGTTCATGGCCGCCGCCATACCGTGCTCGCGCACGCCCCAGTGGACATAGCGGCCGGCATAGTCGGGCGCATCGAAGGCCGGCGTCCCCTTCACGAAGGTGTTGTTCGAGCCGGTGAGGTCGGCGGAGCCGCCGATCATCTCGGGAATGGCCGGGAAGAGGTGATCGAGGGCCGAGCCGGAGTGCTGGCGGGTGGCCGCCGCGGGCCTGGCGTCCACCGCCGCGGCGATGTGGGCGTCGAGGGACTCGAAGGCCCCGGCCGGAAGCTCGCCGGCCATGGCGCGCTGGAAGTCGGCGGCCTTCGCCGAAGCCGCAAGGCGGGCCTGCCAGGCCTTGCGGGGGCGCCCGCCCCGGCGGCCGGCCCGGCGCCAGGCCTTCACGAGGTCGTCGGGCAGCTCGAAGGGCGGCAGGTCCCAGCCCATGGCCTTGCGGGACTCGGCGATCTCGGGATCGAACAGGGTGTAGCCGTGGCTATGGGGGTCGCCCTCCTTGGGTCCGGCCCCCTTCGAGATCTTGGTGCGGCAGGCGATCAGGGTCGGGCGGTCCTGCTTGGTCGCCCAGCGCAGGGCGGCGGCGATCTTGCCGTGGTCGTGCCCGTCCACCGCCTTGACCGCCCAGCCATAGGCCTTGAAGCGGGCCAGCTGGTCGCCGGTCTCGGCGATGGTCGCCTCGCCGTCGATGGTGGTGTTGTTGTCGTCGAACAGGACGGTCAGCCGGTTCAGCCGGAACCGGCCGGCGATGGAGGCGGCCTCGTGGCTGACGCCCTCCATCAGGCAGCCGTCGCCGGCGATGACCCAGGTCCGGTGGTCCACCAGATCCTCGCCGAAGCGGGCGGCCAGGTGGCGCTCGGCCATGGCCATGCCGACGGCGGTGGCGATGCCCTGGCCGAGGGGGCCTGTGGTGGTCTCCACCCCCGGCGTGTGGCCGTATTCCGGATGCCCCGGGGTGTTGGAGCCCCACTGCCGGAAGTTGCGGATCTGGTCCATGGTCACGGCCTTGAAGCCGGTCAGGTGCAGGAGCGCGTAGATCAGCATCGAGCCGTGGCCGGCCGACAGGACGAAGCGGTCGCGATCCGCCCAGTCGGGGCGAGACGCGTCGTATTTCAGGAACTTTGTCCAGAGGACCGTGGCTACGTCGGCCATGCCCATCGGCATGCCCTGGTGGCCCGATTTCGCCTTGTGCACCGCATCCATTGATAGGACGCGGATGGCGTCGGCCATTTTCACGGGCGAGACAGGCATGGCGGGAATCCGGTTTTCGGCGGTGGGGCTTTGGGCCTCGCACAGGGGGCCGGAAGGGTCAAGAAAGGTAAGTGTTCCGGCGGCGCGGCGGATGGCGCTATAGAGAAGGGGCAACCTCCGGAGTCCCTCATGACCCAGGACGAAACCGCCCTTGACCAGGCCGCACGGCGGCTGGATCGGGCCTTGGCCCTTCTCGAACAGGAACTGGCGGGACGCCGGTCCGGCGGCGAGGGCGAGCTCTTCGACCCGGCCCGCAGCAGCCTGGCCGCCGAGCTTGAGCGCAGCCGCGCCCGGGAGCAGGCGCTCCAGGCCGCGGGCGCCGAGGCCTCCCGCGCCCTCGGGCAGGCCATCGCCGAGATCGAGTCGGTGCTGGGCGGCGGCAAGGGAGACTGATCCATGGCCCAGGTGACCCTCAGCGTGAACGGCCGTCCCTATGTGGTCGGCTGCGAGGACGGCCAGGAGGCCCACCTCACGGAACTCGCCCGCCTGTTCGACGCCCAGGTCCGCCAAGTCTCCCAGGATGTCGGCCAGCTGGGAGAAACCCGGCTCTTCCTGATGGCCGCCCTGCTCCTGGCCGACGAGCTTGCCGACCTGCGCGGCCGGCATGCCGGCCTGCAGTCCGAACATGCGCGCCTGCAGGCGGGGGCCGGCGGGATCGAAGCTCGCGCCACCGCCGCCCTGGAGGCCGCCGCACGCCGGATCGAGAAACTGGCGGGGGCCTGAACCGTCCCGGGGGCCGTCCGCCTTGCCGCGAGGCCCGGCGGGGCCTAGATTGTCCGACGGCGGGTCCTGCTGCGGCTCGCGTCGAAGGCGACTAATCCCAGCGACCTTAATTCACTCGAAGGGAGCTGTCCCTGTCTGGGTCCGTGGACCCGGATACATGGCGCCCACCTGGTCATCCAGGTCGAGGGGATTGAACAGTCCTTCACGGTTCCCGCGGCGCCGCCACCTCTTTCCCCGGACACGCCTTGCCGTCCAACGACCCTGACCCAGACTCCCGACAGGACCTGCGAAGACGCCTCCGGCGCCGGCGAAGCGCCCTGGCGGTCGCCTCGCCGGAGGCGGGCGAGGCTGCGGCCCGCCTCCTCCCCCCGGACAGCCTGCCCCCGGTCCGCACCTTCGCAGCCTATCTCCCGGCGGGCGGCGAGATCGATCCCGGTCCCCTTTCGGCGCGGTTGCTGGCCCTGGGCGCCGAGAGGCTCCTGCCGCGGGTGTCCGAGGACGGGCGGCTGAGATTCCTGGACGCCCCGCCAGAGGCGCCTCTCACCCCCGACGCCGCCGGCGTCCCCGCCCCGCACCCGGACCGTCCCGAGCGGCGCCCCGACCTCGTCATCACCCCCCTTGTCGGCTTCGACCGTTTCGGCGGCCGCCTTGGCCAGGGCGGCGGACACTACGACCGGGCCCTCGCGAGCCTGAGGCGAACCGGCCCCGTCTTTGTCCTGGGCCTGGCTTTCGCCGGGCAGGAGGTGGACAGGCTGGCGCTTGAGCCCCACGATCAAACCCTTGACGCCGTCCTGACAGAGGCCGGATACCGCCGCCTCCCGCAGGCCTGAAGGAACAGCATGCGTTTCGCCTTTTTCGGAGACGTGGTCGGCAAGTCCGGCCGGGACGGCCTGGCCGACCACCTGCCCGGCCTGCGCCGGCGCCTCGACCTCGAGTTCGTCATCATCAACGCCGAGAACGCAGCGGCGGGGTTCGGCATTACCGAGCGGACCGCACGCGACCTCTTCGACGCCGGCGCCGACTGCCTGACCCTGGGCAATCACGCCTGGGACCAGAAGGAGGCCCTGACCTACATCGTCCGCGAGCCGCGGCTGATCCGGCCGCTGAACTATCCGGTGCTGGCCGATGCGCCGGGCCTGGGCGCCAATCTCTTCGAAACCCGCGGCGGGCGCCGGATCCTGGTGATCAACCTCCTGGGCCGCGTCCACATGGACAGCCTGGACGATCCCTTCGCCGCCGTGGACCGCGAGTTGGAGAAGGCGCCCCTCGGAATGGTGGCGGACGCCGTCGTGGTCGACATGCACGCCGAGGTCACCTCCGAGAAGATGGCCATGGGCCACTTCTGCGACGGGCGCGCCAGCCTGGTCGTAGGCACCCACACCCACGTGCCCACTGCCGACGCCCAGATCCTGCCCGGCGGCACCGCCTACCAGACCGACGCCGGCGCCTGCGCCGACTATGACAGCGTCATCGGCAACATGAAGGAGGAGCCGCTCCGCCGGTTCACCACCCGGATCTCCGGCGGCCGGTTCAAGCCGGCGGAGGGTCCGGCGACGGTGTGCGGGGTGTTCGTGGAGACCGACGACGCCACGGGCCTTGCCCGGCGGATCGCCCCGATCCGGATCGGCGGCCGTCTGTCCGAGACCGTGCCTGACCTCAGTCCGGCCGCCGCCTGAAGAAACGACCGATGCCGGCGGGCGGCGCCTGTCGGGTCTCCAGCCTCTCCAGAAGAGGCGGAAGGGTGAGGCGGCCAGCCTCCGCCTCGTCCAGCAAGGCGAAGCGGCGGGCGGCGGCCCTGGCCTGCTCCTCCGCCGTGATCCTGCCGTCATAGTTCTGGTCCGCGCCCCGGACCGGCTGGGGTTCATCCAGCAGGCCGAAGGACGAAGCGCCATCCAGGCCCCGGGCGCTGGGCGTCGGCCCCTCGCCACCGGGACGCTCATTCCGGAAGACTGCGGACTGGGGCAGGATCTCAGGCGCGACTTCGTTCTCGTAGGCGGTGTTCTCGAACCCATCGACGCGGCCATCGCGGTCGGTATCGAGCCGGGCGTGGAAGCGCAGGCCGTCCGCCCTGAACTCCTGCAGGGTGAGGGCGCCATCCTTGTCGACGTCGGCGCCGGCGAACCAGTCCGCCAACCCGGAGGGGGAGCGGAAGGGCTCGCCGAAGGGGCTGATGAAGAGGCTCCCCCCGGGGGGCGGGGGGGCGGCCTGGAGAGCGCCGGCGCCGAGCAGGGCCAGGATGAAGCCGGGCCCGGCGCGGACGGAAAGGCCGTGGAGCCTGCGGAGGGGCGAGGAACGAGGACTCATGATTCTAACTCCCGACGGATGAGAGGACAGAACGCCTCGCCTGCGGCGTCAATGCGGCGCAACGGGTTTCCGCACGACCCCGGACTTGTCATCACCTACGACGTCCCGTCATCCTCGCGGCCTGGCGACGGGTGTCCGCCCGCTCACACACGCAGACCCGGGGTTCGACATGCTGCACTTTCTCGTTCGCGCCGCCTTCGCCGCCTTTGGCCTCGCCATCGCCGCCCGGCTGGTCTCCGGGATCACCTACGACGCGCCCATGACCCTCGCCCTGGCGGTCCTCCTGCTCGGGTTGGTCAACGCCCTGTTGCGGCCCCTGCTCATCCTGCTGACCCTGCCCCTGACCGTGCTGAGCTTTGGTCTCTTCCTGCTGGTGATCAACGCCGGGATGATCCTCCTGGTGTCCCGGATCGTGCCAGGTTTCCAGGTCGCCGGCTTCACCCCGGCCCTGCTCGCCGCCCTGATCACCGGCGTGACCAGCTGGGCGGCCCACCTTCTGCTGGGCGACCTCAACCGGCTGACCTCCCGCAACGGCTGAGCCCAGGATGTGGCGCCGCCCATGAAAAAGGGGGCGGAGCCATAAGCTCCGCCCCCCGACTTTCCGTATGCGATAGGGATCAGAAGTCCATATCGCCCATGCCGCCCATGCCGCCGGGCATGCCGGGGGCGCCGCCGGCGCCGCCCTTCTTGGGGGCCTCGACGATGGCGGCTTCCGTGGTGATCAGCAGGCCAGCCACCGAGGCGGCGTCCTGCAGGGCGGTGCGAACCACCTTGGCCGGGTCGATGACGCCGGCCTTGACCATGTCCACGTACTCTTCGGTCTGGGCATTGAAGCCGAAGGTGGGCGAGCTGTTCTCGAGCACCTTGCCGACCACGATCGAGCCTTCGACGCCGGCGTTCTCGGAGATCTGCCGGATCGGGGCCTGGAGGGCGCGACGCACGATGGCGACGCCGGCCTCCTGGTCGTCATTGTCGCCCTTCAGGCCGTCGAGGGCCTTGGAGGCCTTCAGCAGGGCCACGCCGCCGCCGGGGACGATGCCTTCCTCGACCGCCGCGCGGGTGGCGTTGAGGGCGTCGTCGACGCGGTCCTTCTTTTCCTTCACCTCGACCTCGGTCGAGCCGCCGACGCGGATCACGGCGACGCCGCCGGCCAGCTTGGCCAGCCGCTCCTGCAGCTTTTCCTTGTCGTAGTCCGAGGTGGTGTCCTCGATCTGGCGCTTGATCTGGCCGATGCGGGCCTCGATGCCGTCCTTGGCGCCGGCGCCGTCCACGATGGTGGTGTCGTCCTTGGTGATCGACACCTTCTTGGCGCGGCCCAGCATTTCGAGGGTCACGTTCTCGAGCTTGATGCCGAGGTCCTCGGAGATGAGCTCACCGCCGGTCAGGATGGCGATGTCCTCGAGCATGGCCTTGCGGCGGTCGCCGAAGCCCGGAGCCTTGACGGCCGCGACCCGCAGGCCGCCGCGCAGCTTGTTGACCACCAGCGTGGCCAGGGCCTCACCCTCGACGTCCTCGGCGATGATCAGCAGGGGACGGCCGGACTGCACGACGGCCTCAAGGACCGGCAGCAGGGGCTGGAGGGAGGTCAGCTTCTTCTCGAAGAGCAGGATGAGGGGCTCGTCGAGTTCAGCCTCCATCTTGTCGGCGTTGGTGATGAAGTAGGGCGACAGGTAGCCGCGGTCGAACTGCATCCCCTCGACGACGTCGAGTTCGGTCTCGGCGGTCTTGGCCTCTTCGACCGTGATCACGCCTTCGTTGCCGACCTTGTCCATGGCCTTGGCGATCATCTCGCCGACCTCGGTGTCGCCATTCGCGGAGATGGTGCCAACCTGGGCGATCTCGGCGTTGGTGGTGACCTTTCGCGAGGACTCACGGATGGACTCGACCACCTTGGCCACCGCCTTGTCGACGCCGCGCTTCAGGTCCATCGGGTTCATGCCCGCAGCGACCGACTTCATGCCTTCGACCACGATGGCCTGGGCCAGGACGGTGGCGGTGGTGGTGCCGTCGCCGGCCTTGTCATTGGTCTTGGAGGCGACTTCACGGATCAGCTGGGCGCCGAGGTTCTCGAAGCGATCCGCCAGCTCGATTTCCTTGGCGACGGACACGCCGTCCTTGGTGGAGCGGGGGGCCCCGAAGGACTTCTCGATGACGACATTGCGGCCCTTGGGGCCGAGGGTCACCTTCACCGCATTCGCGAGGGTGTTGACGCCGCGCAGCATCCTGTCGCGGGCGTCGGAACCAAAGTAGACGTCTTTAGCAGCCATTGGCGTACTCTTTCGGAAAGGGATTGTTGGGTCTGGAGAGCGGTCGGCGGATCTATTCGATCACGCCGAGGACGTCGCTTTCCTTCATGATCAGGAGGTCGGCGCCGTCGATCTTGACCTCGGTGCCGGACCACTTGCCAAACAGGATGCGGTCGCCCTTCTTCAGGTCGAGGGGCTGCACCTTGCCGGCTTCATCACGGGCGCCGGGGCCGACGGCGATGACTTCGCCTTCCTGCGGCTTCTCCTTGGCGGTGTCGGGGATGATGATCCCGCCCTTGGTCTTCTGTTCTTCTTCGACGCGCTTCACGAGGACGCGGTCACCGAGGGGACGAAACGCCATGTTTTAGTCTCTCCGTTCAGGACGAGTGTTTTCGGAACTCCCGGGCCGGGGCCGCCGTTGGCAGCCGATGCACCCGAGTGCTAACGCTCTGGGGAGTTAGGGTCGGGGGTCGCCGGAGTCAAGCGCAGGTCGAGGAATCCGGCGCCCAGTTCCGGTTGGACCCGGACCGCCGCCGCGGCTAAGGTCCCGCCAAGCTGTGACGCCACAATAAGGAAACGCCCATGCGCCGCGCCCCCGCGATCGCCGCCCTGTCGGTCCTCGCCCTCGCCCTGCCGGCTGTCGCCGAGACCTGGACTCCCTACACCGAGCCCACGGACAAGGGCCTCCAGTGGTCTTTCGACGCCGACTATTCCTACCGTGACGCGTCTTCGGGCCGGATCGTCGTGATGACCGCCATCGGCAAGGTCGGCGCGATGCCGCGGATGGGCCCCTCCGCCCCTGGTGCAGCGGATGGGGTGGGCTTCATCTATGCCCTCGACTGCAGCTCCAGGAACCTCATCCCCATGGGCAGCTACTCGCCCAGGAAGCCTCTGGAGATCGCCGGCGACTGGCGCGGGGTCGCGCCCAAGAAGGCCGACGGCGCCGATGACGAAGCCCTCATGCGTCAGGTCTGCGCCACATCGGCCACCCTGCCTACGCGCTAGAGCCGCACCCGCGACGACGGCGGGCGGCCTTCGCAGGCCGCCCTTTTCGTTGCGCCGGCCCTCACCGCATGCCGACGGGAACCCGCTCGGCGTCGCGCTCGGCGCGAATCTTCATCTGCAGGTCGCCGTACTTCGCCAGCTCCATGCGCGCGATCGTGCGATTGTGCACCTCGTCCGGGCCGTCCGCGAGGCGCAGGGTGCGCTGGCTGGCGTAGGACTTCGCAAGGCCGAAATCGCTGGTGACCCCGCCGCCGCCATGGGCCTGGATGGCGTCGTCGATGACCTTGATCGCCATGGTCGGCGCCTGGACCTTGATCATGGCGATCTCCATCCGGGCGACCTTGTTGCCGGCCTTGTCCATCATGTCGGCCGCCTTCAGGCAAAGCAGCCGGGTCATCTCGATGTCGATGCGGGCCCGGGCGATGCGTTCCTCCCAGACCGAGTGCTCGGAGATGTACTTGCCAAAGGCCTTCCGGGTCATGAGGCGCCGGCACATCTTCTCCAGGGCCACTTCGGCGGCGCCGATGGTTCGCATGCAGTGGTGGATACGGCCCGGACCCAGGCGGGCCTGGCTGATCTCAAAGCCGCGGCCTTCCCCCAGCACCAGAGACTCCTCCACCGGTACGCGGACGTCTTCCAGAAGGACCTCTGCGTGGCCATGAGGGGCGTCGTCATAGCCGAAGACAGGCAGCATCCTCAGGACCTTGATCCCGGGGGTATCCAGGGGGACCAGCACCTGGGACTGCTGGGCGTGAAGGGCGGCGTCCGGATTGGTCTTGCCCATGACGATGGCGACCTTGCAGCGGGGGTCTCCCATGCCCGAGGACCACCACTTGCGGCCGTTGATGACATAGTGATCGCCGTCCCGGTCGATACGGGTCTCGATGTTGGTGGCGTCCGAGGAGGCCACCAGGGGCTCGGTCATCAGGAAGGCGGAGCGAATCTCCCCGCGCATCAGGGGCGCCAGCCAGCGGTGCTTCTGCTCACGGGTCCCGAAGCGGTTCAGGACCTCCATGTTGCCGGTGTCGGGCGCCGAGCAGTTGAAGACCTCGGAGGCGAAGCTCACCCGCCCCATGATCTCGGCGATGGGCGCGTACTCCAGGTTCGAGAGCTGGACACCCTCGAAGACGAAGGTGTCATCCACGTGGGGATGGCCGGAGTCCGGCGGCATGAACATGTTCCAGAGGCCGGCGGCCTGGGCCTTCGCCTTGAGCGCCTCGACCACCGGGATGACCTTCCAGGGGTCGCCCTCGGCCTGCTGGGCCTCATAGACCGGGACGGCGGGGTGGATGTGCTCATCCATGAAGTTGCTGACGCGGCGGATGAGCCCCTTCTGGCGGGCGGAGTACTCGAAATCCATGGCGGTCGCCTTTCCTTCCAGCGCCCGCCGGGGCGCCGGGGGTCGCCTGGAAGTCAGTCCAAGCTTGAGGGCTCGGCGTCCTTGATCTGGCTCAACCGGGACTGGTCAATCCGGCTACAGCGCGCCAGCATGGGTCATGGTCCCCGAACTTCCCCATCGCCCGCTCTCTAACGCCTTGGTGACTCTCGAACCCCTGGCGGAGATCCACCGCGAGCCGCTGCGCGCCGCCTGCGCCGCCGATCCAGAGATCTGGGAGGCGCAATACTCGCTCTCCCTCCTGGGCGAACATTTCGACCGATTCTGGACAGAGAGACGGCCGGCCGACGCCGCCTCGGGCGCCTGTCGGCACTTTGCGGTGATGACCGGCGACCGTTGCGTCGGGATCACCGCCTTTCTCAAGATTGACCCGGCCAACGCCAGCCTGGAGATCGGCCTCACCTACTACGCGCCGGAGGCCCGGGGCGGCCCGGTCAACCCCTGCGCCAAGCGGCTGCTCCTCGGCGAGGCCTTTGAGACGGGCTTCGGCCGGGTCCAGTTCCATGTGGACGAGACCAACGCCCGATCCCGGGCCGCCGTCCTGAAGCTCGGGGCGACCTTCGAGGGAATCCAGCGCTGGGACCGGATCGTCTGGACGGGCCGCCGCCGCAGCACGGCGGTCTATTCGGTCATTGCGCCCGAATGGCCCGCCGTCCGGTCGGGGCTGGACCGGCGGATCGCCGCCTTCAGCCCCTGAGGCCGGCGACTGCGCCTCAACGTACGGGTGCGGTCCGGCTCTGGCTCTGGCTCTCCGCGAAGAAGACCTCGGCGGCATGCTCCGCCACCTCCTGGGCGGTGTAGGGCCGGCCCGGCTGGAAGCCCTCAGTCTCCAGCATCTTGATCTCGCGTACGCCGCGGGAGGAGACCCCCAGGACCTTGCCGGTGTGGTCGGCCGCCAGGTCCGAGACCATGTAGAGCACGCCCGGCGCCACGTTCTCAGGCAGGCTCAGCGGATCTGGCTCGCGGCCGGCCCGGCCCGGAAGGTCGGAGGTCATGCGGGTGAAGGCGCCGGGCGCCAGGCCCATGACCCGGATGCCGTACTTGCGTCCCTCGATGGCCAGGACGCGCATGAAGCCATAGATGCCCGCCTTGGCCGCCCCATAGTTGGACTGGCCGAAGTTGCCATAGAGGCCCGAGGTTGAGCTGGTCATGACAATCACGCCCGGGCGACCATTGTCCTTCAGCCACTTCCAGACCGGCATGGTGCAGCAATAGGCGCCCTTCAGGTGCACCTTCACCACCAGGTCCCAGTCCGCCTCGCTCGTGTTGGCGAAGGACTTGTCGCGCAGGATCCCGGCGTTGCAGACGAGGATGTCGACCTGGCCGAAGGCATCCAGGGCGGTCTTCAGGATATTCTCGCCGCCCGCCATGGTCGACACGTCGTCACCGTTGGCCACGGCCCTGCCGCCCTGGGCGAGGATGTCGTTGACCACCTTCTGCGCCGCACTCACGGATCCGTCGCCTGACCCGTCCCGGGCGCCCCCCAGGTCGTTGACCACGACCGCGGCGCCCTCCTGGGCGAAGAGCCGGGCGTAGGCCTCCCCCAAACCGCCGCCCGCGCCAGTGATGATGGCCACCTTGCCGTCGAGAAGTCCCATGCTGCATCTCCCCAATGCCTGTTTGCGGCGGGCATCTTCCAACCGGTCCGCAAGGGAGTCGAGTCCGAGGCCCAGGACCCGGCCCAACACCTTTGAGACTCCACAACTGGGTCGGTTGGAGTAGGGTCAGGGCGGAGCCGGCGCGCCAGACGCCAGCGGGTGGGGGAAACGGCGTGTCTCAATCCATACCTACGGGCGAGGCTCACGGGCCCGGCGCCCTCGTCGATCCGCCTGTCGCCGCCGACCTGGCCGGGGACGGCCGGATGACCCGCGGGGCGGTCTCCTGGTCGCTCTTCGAGGGCGCCCGCAACCCCTATGTGGTCCTGGTCACGATCTACATCTTCGCCCCCTACGTGGCCTCGGTGATGATCGGCGATCCCGTCAAGGGCCAGGCGGTGATCTCCCAGTGGAGCCAGTACGCGGGCTGGATCATCATGGCCACGGCGCCCTTCCTCGGGGCCTCCATCGACCAGCTGGGCGGCCGCAAGTTCTGGCTGGGCCTGGTGGTCGCCGCCATGGTCCCGATGATGGCGGCCCTCTGGTGGGCGAAGCCGGATGGGTCAGGCCTGTCGGTCACGGTGACCATGCTGCTCATCACCCTGATCGGCCTGGGCTTCGCCTTCTCCGAGGTCCTGCACAACTCCCTCCTCATCCGGGCGGCGGGCATGCGCGCGGCACACAAGGCGTCGGGCCTGGCCCTCGCCCTGGGCAATGGCTTCTCCGTCCTGGCCCTGGGCTTCACGGCCTGGGCCTTCGCCCTTCCTGGCCGGGTCGATTGGGCCTGGGTGCCCAAGGAGCCCCTTTTCGGCCTCGATACAGCCGCACACGAGCACGAGCGGATCGTCGCCCTGCTCGCCGCCGGCATCTTCGCCATCGGCGCCCTGCCCCTCTTCTTCTTCACGCCGGATGCTCCGCGCACGGGGATTCCCATCCTCCGGGCCTTCCGGAACGGGGCCCGTCAGCTCTGGGAGATGCTGGCCACCGTCCGGAACTACCGGGACGCGGCCATCTACCTCCTGAGCCGCATGGCCTTCGTCGACGGCATGAACGCCATCCTGATCTACGCCGGGGTCTACGCCGTCGGCGTGATGAAGTGGCAGGCCCTCGAAATGCTCGCCTATGGCATCCTCCTGTCCATCCTGGCCGTGCTCGGGGGCTTTGTCGGGCGCTGGATGGACGCCGCCTTCGGCCCCAAGAACGCCCTCCGGATCGCCATCACCATGTCCATCCTCGGCATCGTCGCCATGCTCGGCATGTCGCCGACCCGGATCCTCTATTTCTGGAGCTTCGAGCCTTCCGCACATGCGCCCGTCTGGGACGGACCTGTCTTCCGGACCCTGCCGGAGGTCATCTTCCTTCTGATCGGCTTCGTGAACGCGGTCTTCATCACCGCCCAGTACGCCTCGGCCCGGACCATGCTGACCCGGCTGACGCCCCCGGAGAAGACGGGGGCCTTCTTCGGGGTCTACGCCCTCTCCGGTGTTGCGACAGGCTGGCTGGGCCCGATGATGGTGAACTTCGGAACCAACCTGACCCGGACGCAGCAGGGCGGCTTCGCGACGGTCATCATTCTTCTTGTAGCCGGACTGGTCGGTCTCGGCTTTGTGCGGGGCGGCGGCAGGAACTTCGAAGCCTGAGAGCAGGTCGCGACTTGCGAGTTACTGTTAACCTTATCTGTCAACCAAGGTTAACGATACAGGCTACAACGGACTTCTGTGAGGTTTACTTTGCATTAAGCTACCTGGGCCAAGTGTGTCGGAGAGTGCGCGGGGAAGCCGAAAGGCTCAGCCGGGGCGTGGGGACTCCCGCCCTCCCGTGTCACGGGAGAACAGAATGTCCAGGTTGCTCGCCAGGGTCCTCCGGCAGGAGGCCTCCGCGCCAGTTGTCGAATACGGGGTCGTCGCGGCCCTGATCGCGGCTGCGCTGCTGGCGGCCGCCAGCCTCGGCCCCGCCCGGCAGCCCAGCCCGGAGTCGCCGCCGGCCCTTCGCTCCGATCCCCACTGATCCTTGATCTGACCGCCGCCCGTTGCGGCCGCGAGCGCTTTGGCCCAAATGACCCGAAAGGCCCCTGCAAGGCGTAACCGGGAACAAGACCATGGCCGTCACTGACACGCCGCAAGCCAGCGCAACGCCCGTTCCGGTCATCGCCCTCTGCGAGGAGGACCTGGCCGCCTGGCGCGCGGGCGCCTCGCCCCTGGAGCAGGGGCTGGCCGGCGCGGACTTCAGGGCCCGACCCGGCCAGGTGGTCATCGTTCCGGGGCCGGACGGGAAGCCCGCCCGGGTCCTGCTCGGGCTGGGCGGCTCGCCGGGCGAGGCTTCCGCCTTCCGGACCCTGGCAGGTCGCCTGCCCTCGGGCGAGTTCCGGCTGGAGGGCCGGCCCGGTGGCCTGGAGCCGACCGATGCGGCCCTGGCCTTCGCCCTCGGCCTCTACCGCTTCGAGCGGTACCGGCGCCGTGAGACCGCCCCGGCGCGCCTTCACGTTCCGGGCGCCGAGGAGGCCGAGGTCGCCAGCCAGTCCGGAGCCTGCGCCCTCGCCCGGGACCTGATCAACACGCCGGCCAACGATCTGGGGCCGGCCGAGCTCGAAGTCGCGGCCCGCGAGCTGGCGGGACGCTTTGGCGCAGGCATCGAGGTGATCGCCGGGGATGAGCTCCTCGCGAAGGGATATCCCGCCGTTCACGCGGTGGGGCGGGCGGCGGCCCCCGGCCGCGAGCCGCGGATGATCGAGATCACCTGGGGCGAGGCGGGGCGACCCGGGGTCGCCCTCGTCGGCAAGGGCGTCATGTTCGACACCGGAGGCCTCGACCTCAAGCCGTCCTCCGGCATGCGGCTGATGAAGAAGGACATGGGCGGGGCGGCGCACGTCCTGGCCCTGGGCGCCATGGTCATGGAGGCCCGCCTGCCGGTGCGGCTCTCCATCCTGGTCCCGACCGTGGAGAACGCCGTCAGCGGCGACGCCATGCGTCCCGGCGATGTCCTGGCCACGCGCAAGGGCCTGAGCGTCGAGGTCGGGAACACCGACGCCGAGGGCCGCCTGATCCTGGCCGACGCCCTCACCCGGGCCTCGGAGCTGTCTCCCGACCTGACCCTGGACCTGGCCACCCTGACCGGCGCCGCCCGGGTCGCCCTGGGCCCCCAGCTGCCGCCCTTCTTCACGGACGACGAGGACCTCGCCGCCGCCATCGAGGCGGGCGCGCGCAAGGCCGCCGATCCGGTCTGGCGACTGCCGCTCTGGAAGGGGTACCTGCCCTCGCTGGACACCGAGATCGCCGACCTCAAGAACGATCCGGACGCCTGGGCCCAGGCGGGCGCCATGACCGCGGCCCTCTTCCTGCAGAAGTTCGCCCCCGCCGGCGCCTGGGCCCATTTCGACATCTTCGCCTGGAACCCGCGGGCCCAGCCCGGATATCCGGCCGGCGGAGAGGCCCAGGCCATCCGCGGGCTCTTCGCCATGCTGAAGGCCCGCTACGCGTGAAGCCCGACCCCCGCCTCACCCTCGCCCGGCCGGATCTCGCCTCCGGCGACCTCGAGGGCCGCCTCGACGCCAGGCGGTTCGCGCGTCCCCGCCGGATGCAGGTCGCCGTCCCGGCGGCGGCCATCCGCCGCGAACCCCAACCGGACGCAGAGCAGCTGGACCAGGTCCTGCTGGGGGAGCGCTTCGATGTCCTGGAGATCCGTGACGGCTACGCCTGGGGGCAGGCGGCGCGGGACGGATATGTCGGGCATCTGGCCTTCGGCGCCCTGGCCCCGGAGGGCGCGCCGCCGACACACTGGGTCAGGGTTCCCCTGACCTATGGGTTCGAAGCCCCGACCATCAAGTCGCGGCCCACGGGCCCGATCTCCCTGAACAGCCTGGTGACCGTCACGGCCCGGGAGGGACGACTGGTGCAGTGCGACGCGGGCTTCTGGCTCCCGGAGTCCCACCTGTCGCCCCTGGGCGAGGTGGCGGCCGATCCCGTCGAGATCGCAGAGGCGCACCTCGGCGCCGCCTACCTCTGGGGCGGACGGGAGGGATGCGGGATCGACTGCTCCGGCCTCATCCTCCAGTCGCTCCTCGCCTGTGGCCGCGCCTGCCCGCGGGACTCAGACCTGCAGCAGGCCCTTGGCGCGCCCGTGGCGGCGGGGGACCTGAAACGGGGGGATCTGGTCTTCTGGAAGGGTCATGTGGCCATCCTTGTGGACGGCGCCCGGATCATCCACGCCAACGCTCATCACATGGCGGTGGCGCGCGAGCCCCTGAAGGAGGCGATCGAGAGAATTCGCAGTTCGGGCGGCGGTGACCCTACGGCCTACAGGCGACCCCTGACGCGGACCCGACCGGATCCGGCCTGAGCCCGACCGACCGCAGAAATCAGGCCGCGGGCTTGGCGGCTGCTTCCGCCGCAGGAGCAGCGGCATCGGCAGGTGCGGCGGCTTCGGCGGGAGCCGCTGCAGGCGCGGCCGCTGCGGGGTTCGGAGCCGGCAGGGGCAGGGAGCCGCCCTGGGCGCGCAGGTAGGCGATCATGTTGACCCGGTCCTCGGACTTCTTCAGGCCGACGAAGGACATCTTGGTGCCCGGAACATACTTCTGGGGAGCCCTCAGGTACTCGTAGAGGTGAAGGTCATCCCAGACAGGCTGCTTGGCCCCGAACTCGGTCATGGCCGTCGAGTAGGTATAGCCGGCGTGCGTCCCGGGCTTCAGACCGACTACGCCCCACAGGTTGGGACCAATGCCGTTGGCGCCGCCGTTGGCGATGTTGTGGCAGGCTTGGCACTTGGCGAAGACGGCCTCACCGGCCTTCAGGTCGGCGACAGGAAGAACGGTCCCGAAATCAGGAATCACCTCGGCGACCGCCGCCTCGCCGCCGCCTTCAACGGTCGCCTCGATCAGATAGCCAGGCTTCTCAGGCGCCTCGACGTTGAAAAGCCCCGTCGTGACTTCCCTGAGCCCGACGATGGCCAGAGCCGTCGCCAAGCCGGCGCCCGCGATCATGTTGAAGGTCAGATTGCTCATCGTCCCGACACCGAATTTCCCGGGACTGGAGCCCCGCCATCCAAAACCTGAAGGGCCGAATGAGGGGCCCTAGGGACCGGAGAGTCTCCGCCCCGTATTGCGTTGGCGTCTCTTACACGCTACCGGCGCTCGCGCAACCGGGCAGATGGCCCCGCGGCCCAGGTTCATGATTCCAATCCTTCTCATCCCCGCCCGAATGGCTGCGACGCGACTGCCCGGAAAGCCCCTGGCGGACATCGGCGGCCTGCCCATGATCGTGCGGGTGCTGCGCCAGGCGGAGGCCGCCGGCGTCGGGCCCGTCGCCGTGGCGGCCGGTGATGAAGAGATCGTGCAGGCCGTCGAGGCGGCGGGCGGGCGGGCCGTCCTGACGGATCCGGACCTGCCCTCGGGCTCGGACCGGATCCTCGCCGCCCTGCAAGCCCTCGACCCGGAGGGCCGCCACGACGTGGTGATCAATCTCCAGGGCGACATCCCCTTCATCGCCCCGGAGGCGATCCGCGCCTGCGCCGGGCTACTGGCCGCTCAACCGGCGGCGGACATCTCCACGGTGATGGTGGCGGAGGCCGGTCCAGCGGACCGGTCCAACCCCGACATGCCCAAGGTGGTGGCCGCCATGGCGCCGGATCGGCGCTCGGGCAGGGCCCTCTACTTCACCCGCTCCGTCCTCTTTGGCGAGGGTCCGGTCTGGATCCACCACGGGATCTACGGCTACCGGCGCCGGGCGCTGGAGCAATTCACCGCCGCCCCGCCCTCGCCTCTCGAGCAGCGCGAGCGGCTGGAGCAGCTTCGGGCGCTGGAGCTGGGCATGACGATCTGGTCGGCCGTACTGGACGAGGCGCCGATCTCGGTGGACAACCCAGCGGACCTGGAGCGCGCCCGCGCCCACGCCCGACGACTCGAGGACCCGGCATGAACCGAAAACGAATCGCCTTCCAGGGAGACCTGGGCGCCAACAGCCACGAGGCCTGCCAGGCCGCCTTTCCGGAGATGGAGCCCGTCCCCTGCGCCACCTTCGAGGACGCCTTCGAGGCGGTCCGATCGGGGGACTGTCAGCTGGGCATGATCCCGGTGGAGAACTCCATCGCCGGGCGGGTGGCGGACGTCCACCACCTCCTGCCATCTTCCGGCTTGCGGATCATCGGCGAGCACTTCAAACCCATTCACTTCCAGCTGATGGCCAATCCAGGGGTGCGGATAGAGGACCTGAAGTCCGTCGCCTCGATGCCCTTCGCCCTCGCCCAGTGCCGCAGCGTCATCACCCGTCTCGGCCTGGCGCGCGAGTCGGTCAGCGACACCGCCCTGGCGGCCCGCCAGCTGTCCGAGCGGCCGGACCCGACCCGCGCGGCCATCGCGCCGGCCCTGGCGGCGCGGCTCTACGGCCTCGACATCCTTCTCCCGGACATCGAGGACACGCACAACAATACGACCCGTTTCCTGGTGATGACGGCGGACCAGGAGGCCCCGACCCCGCCGGGGGACGCCCGGTGCGTGACCAGCTTCGTCTTCCGGGTCCGCAACCTGCCGGCGGCGCTCTACAAGGCCCTCGGGGGCTTCGCCACGAACGGCGTGAACATGACCAAGCTGGAAAGCTACATGGAGAACGCCGCCTTCACGGCGACCTTCTTCTACTCCGAGATTGACGGACGGCCCGAGGATGCAGCCGTCGCCCGCGCCTTCGAGGAACTGCAGTTCTTCTCCGAGCGCTTCGAGATCCTCGGCGTCTACCCCGCCGATCCCTACCGGGCCCAGGTGGGATAGCGAATACGCGCCGGCGGAAAGAAGATCTGGGGGTCGGCTGAAGCGCAGTTGACCCCCTCCGGCCCGCTTCGCGGTCCACCTCCCCCTGATGGGGAGGAATTCAAGCGCAATTGCTCCCCCAAGGGGGAGCTCCGACCGAAGGTCGGTGAGGGGGTCAGCGGCGGCCTCCGGCCTCCTCCGCCCAGGCCTTGATGAGCTGGTGGGCGATGGCCATGCCGCCCGGGGCGAAACTGCCCTTGACCTCGCCGGCCAGGAGGGCCCGGGCCTCCTCGCGCGTGTACCAGCGCACCTCCGACAGCTCCGTCTGGTCCGGGCGGGCGTCGTCGCTGTCGACCTCGGCGATCAGGCCGATCATCAGGGAGTTCGGGAAGGGCCAGGGCTGGGTGGAGTGGTAGGTCACCGAGGTCGCCCTCAGTCCCGCCTCCTCATAGAGCTCGCGGGCGCACGCCTCCTCGATGGTCTCGCCAGGCTCCAGGAAGCCGGCGAGGGCCGAGAACATGCCCGGGGGCCAGATCTCCTGGCGGCCCAGCATGCAGCGGTCCCCATGGACGGCCAGCATGATCACGACCGGATCGGTCCGGGGGAAGTGATCGGCGCCGCAGGCCGGGCATTCGCGCTTCCAGCCACCCTCGGCGGTGCGGGTAGGCTCGCCACAGACGGAACAGGCCCGGTGCTTGCGCCGCCATTCGAAGACGCCCTTGGCGGTGCCGACTATGGCGATCTCGCCCGCTGGCAGGCTGGAGGCCAGGGCTCGCGCGTCCTCGAACCGTCCCATGCCCTGGAGCGGGCCATCCGTCGGGTCCGCAGGGCCCTCCAGGTCGACGGCGAAGACCGCCGTGTCCTGCCACAGACCCATGAACAGCAGGCGCTCCGGGCCGCCGGCCAGGTCCTCCACAAGTCGAGACGGAAGGTAGGCGATCTGGGTTCCGCCCGAGCCGGACCGCTCCACGAGGGCCTTTCCGTTCCAGAGCACGAGACCCAGGGACTGGTCGGAAGAGAGGCGCTCGGCGAGCCAGGCGGAGTCCTTTCGGCGCTCACTGGCGCGGTCCAGGGGGTTGCCGGCGAAGGTGTTCTGGAAGGCGGTCAAGGGCATGAGTCGTCTTTTAGCCCACAGGCGGCGATCTGCACACGCTTGCATGAGGGGCGAGGGACCGCGATATAGGGGATGGAGATCGGCGATGGGCGGACGCCTCGCCAACCCGGTCAGGTCCGGAAGGAAGCAGCCGTAACGAGTCCCGTTCCGGGTCGTCGTCCGGTCTCCACCCAGCCCAAATGGCGACCATGGCCGACGAAGACCTCACGCCCGAACCCGATGCGCCGGAGCGTGATCCCGATACCGCGGACATGTTTGGTGATCCTGCGCCCGCCCCTCCGGCGGCGGCGCCTGCGCCGGCTGGCAACGCCGCCTACACCGTCATCGCCCGCAAGTACCGGCCGCGCACCTTCGAGGACCTCTATGGCCAGGAGGCCATGGTCCGGACCCTTCGCAACGCCTTCGCCGCCGGGCGGATCGCCCACGCCTTCATGCTCACCGGCGTACGGGGGGTGGGCAAGACCACCACGGCCCGGCTGCTGGCCCGGGCCCTGAACTATCAGACCGATGCAGTCGATGCGCCAAGCCTGGACCTCGCCGTCGAGGGGCGGCACTGCCGGGCCATCATCGAGGGCCGGCACATGGATGTGCTGGAGCTGGACGCCGCCAGCCGGACCGGTGTGGGCGACATGCGCGACCTCCTCGACGGGGTGCGCTATGCCCCCGTGGAGGCGCGCTACAAGGTCTACATCATCGACGAGGTGCACATGCTCTCGACGGGGGCCTTCAACGCCCTCCTGAAGACCCTCGAGGAGCCCCCGCCCCACGCCAAGTTCATCTTCGCCACCACCGAGATCCGAAAGGTGCCGGTCACCATCCTCTCCCGCTGCCAGAGGTTCGACCTGCGCCGGGTGGAACCGGAGGACATCATCCGCAACCTGCAGATGATCCTCGAAGCCGAGGGCGTGCGGGTGGACGCCGAGGGCCTGACCCTGATCGCCCGCGCCGCAGAGGGCTCGGTGCGGGACGCCCAGTCCCTGCTGGACCAGGCCATTGTCCAGGCCGAGCCTGGCCAGACCGTTCCCGCCGCCCTGATCCGTGACATGCTGGGCCTGGCCGACCGGGCCGGGACCCTCGATCTCCTTGAGCTTGTCCTCAAGGGGGATCCCGGCGGCGCCGTCAGCGCCTTCCGCCACCTCTACGCCCTGGGCGCCGACCCCGCCCAGGTGATCCTCGACCTGATGGAGCACGTCCACGGCGCCTCCGTCGCACGGGCGGTGGGGCCCCAGGCCCTGACCCTGCCGAAAGACCAGGCCGCGCGGCTGGCAGCTGCCGGCGCGGCGGTCTCCGCCCCTATCCTCGCCCGCCTCTGGCAGATGCTGCTCCGGGCCCACGAGGAGGTCGGGCGGGCGCCGGACCCTGCGGCGGCCACGGACATGGCCCTGATCCGCCTGGCCCACGCCGCGGACCTGCCCGGTCCGGAAGAGGCGCTCAAGCTCCTCAGGAACGGGGAGATCCCAGGCGGTGGAGGCGTCCCGGGCGGTGGCGGCTCAGGCGGCGCGGGACAGGGCGGCGCCGCACGCGCGCTTTCGCCCCAGACCTCTCCCCAGGCCTCCCCCCAGCTCGAGGCGCGCCAGGCGCCCACCCTGCAGACCTTCGAGGACCTGGTCGCCCGGATCGACGCCGAGCGGGACATCGCGCTGAAGCTGGATGTCGAACGCTTCGTCCGCCCGGTCAGCTTCCGGCCAGGCGTCCTGGAGTTCGAGCCCGCGCCCGGCGCCCCGGCCAATCTGGCCCAGCGCCTGGTGGGCCGCCTCAAGGCCTGGACCGGCCAGCCCTGGCTGGTGGCGGCGCAGGGCGGCGGCGGGGCGGAAAGCCTCTGGGAGCGACAGACCCGCGAGGCCCGCGAGACCCGAGCCGAGGTCAGCCAGGACCCCTTCGTCCTGTCCGTGCTTGAGGCCTTTCCTGGCGCCGAGGTCGTCCAGATCCGCCACCTGCCGCCGCCGGAGCCGGCCTTGGTCGACGACCTGGGCGAGGAGGCCGGCGAGGACTAGCCTCCGCAGGCTGCAGGCGCTGGCTTGGACAGAATCACCCGGGGGGGTGCACCCTGCATGACCCTTTGCGACCGAATGGAGGCCGGGCCTTGGCCGCATCCGCCGGACCCGAGATCGAACGGCTGATCAGCCTCCTGTCCCGCCTGCCGGGCCTGGGGCCCCGTTCCGCACGCCGCGCCGCGCTCGCCCTGCTCAAGCGCCGCGAGCAGCTCATGACCCCCCTGGCCGAGGCCATGGCGGACGCCGCGGCCAAGGTTCGGGCGTGCTCCGCCTGCGGCGCCCTGGACACCCGCGATCCCTGCACGGTGTGTTCCGACGGCTCGCGGGACGCCGGCCTCATCTGCGTGGTCGAGGAGGCCGGCGCCCTCTGGGCCCTCGAGCGGGCGGGCGCCTTCCGGGGTCGCTACCATGTGCTGGGCGGCCTGCTCTCGGCCCTGGACGGCGTCGGGCCGGACGACCTGCGCATCACTGGCCTGCTCGCCCGGGTCGCCGCCGGGGGCGTGCGCGAGGTCATCCTCGCCCTGCCGGCCACCGTCGACGGCCAGACCACCGCCCACTACCTGGCCGAAAGGCTCTCCGGGAGCGGCGCAGAGGTCACCCTCCTGGCCCGGGGCGTGCCCGTGGGCGGCGAGCTCGACTGGCTGGACGATGGCACCCTGACCCAGGCCCTGCGCGCCCGCCGTCCGGCCTGAGCCGTGACAGGCCGACAATTCCGGACTAGGAACACTTCATGAACTCCGAACTCCTGATCGCCCTCCTCGGTTTCGCCCTGGCCCTGGTCGCCGTGGTCTGGGCCGTACTCGAGCGGGGCCGGGCCGATCGCGCCGAGGCGCGGGTCTTCGACCTCCAGGCCACCGCCGTCCGGGTCCAGGTCATCGAGGACATGGCCGCCCGCAACGCCGAGCTGCTGCAGGCCGAGGCGGCCGGCGCCATCGCCCAGCAGCTTCTTGAGCGCGCCAACGAGAGCTTCGAGCTGCGCGAGAAGCTGGCCGAGGAGAAGCTGGCCGGCCAGCTCAAGCCCGTGACCGAGACCCTCGAGAAGTTCCAGAAGCAGGTCACCGACATGGAGTCGGCCCGGGCCCAGGAGACCGGTGGCCTGCGTGAACAGATCGGCGCCCTCCTCCAGGCGTCGACTGCGGCCAGGGACGAGACCCAGAAGCTCACCGCCGCCCTGCGCCGGGGGGTGGGCGTCCAGGGCCGCTGGGGCGAGCAGACCCTGCGCAACGTCCTGGAGATGGCCGGCCTGCAGAACCGTTTCGACTTCCTAGAGCAGGTCACGGTGTCCTCCGGCGAGCGCCGCCAGCGGCCCGACGTGGTGGTGCGCATGCCCGGCGGCGGCGAACTGGTCATCGACGCCAAGGTCTCCATCGGCGCCTTCCTCGACGCCCAGGACGCTCCCGATGAGGCCCAGAGGGAGGCCGCCCTCGCCCGTCACGCCGACAGCGTCCGCACCCATGTGCGCACCCTCGCCTCCCGGGGCTACCAGGACGAGCTGGGCGGCAGCGCCGACTTCGTGGCCATGTTCATCCCCGGCGACAGCTTCCTGGTGGCCGCCCTCGACCGCCAGCCCGACCTCCTGACCGAGGCCATGGGCCAGAAGGTGGTGGTGGTCACGCCCACCACCCTCTTCGCCCTTTGCAAGGCCGTCTCCTACGGCTGGCGGGTCGAGGACCAGGCCCGGGGCGCCGCCGAGATCGCCCGGGTCGCTCGGGAGCTCTACAAGCGTCTCTCCGACATGGGCGGCCATGTGGCCGGGGTCGGCAAGGCCCTGACCCAGGCCGTGGAGCGCTACAACCAGGTCGTCGGATCCCTGGAGAGCCGGGTCCTGCCCCAGGCCCGGCGCTTCGAGGCCCTGGGCGTGGACCACGAGGGCAAGCCCATGCCTGAGCTGCCGCACGTCGAGACCGGGGTCCGCCCCCTCGCCCGCCTGGACCCCAAGGCGGATGACGGCGCGGCTTGACGCTGCCCGGACCCGTCCCTAACTGGCGAAGCCATGGCCCTCCTCGACATCCTCACCGTCCCCAACCCCGTCCTGAAGCAGGTCTCCACGCCTGTCGACCAGGTGGATGACGACCTGCGCCGGCTCATGGACGACATGCTGGAGACCATGTACGCGGCCCCCGGGATCGGCCTCGCCGCGATCCAGGTGGGCGTGCCCAAACAGGTCATCGTCATGGACCTGGCCCGGCAGGACGAGCCGCCCCAGCCGCGCTACTTCGTCAATCCCGAGATCCTCTGGGCCTCTGACGAGACCGCTCCCTATGAGGAGGGCTGCCTGTCCGTACCCGAGATCTATGACGAGGTGGACCGCCCGGCGCGGGTCAAGCTGCGCTATCTCGACTATCACGGCAAGGAAGTCACCGAGGACGCCGAGGGCCTCTTCGCCGTCTGCATCCAGCACGAGATGGACCACCTCAAGGGTGTGCTCTTCATCGACCACCTGTCCCGGTTGAAGCGCGACCGGGCGGTGGCCCGTGTGCGCAAGCTGGCCCGCACAGGCTGATCCAGCCCCCTCCGGTTCCCTCACCGCCGCGGGAGGGGTAAACCCCGGTCATGCGCCTCGCCTTCCTCGGAACCCCGGACATCGCCGCCGCCTGCCTCGACGCCGTGGCGAAGGCCGGTCACGAGGTCGCCGTGGTCTACGCCCAGCCGCCCGCGCCCCGGGGACGCGGGCAGGCCGTGCGCCCCTCGCCTGTCCAGGCCCTGGCGGAGACCCTCGGCCTGCCGGTCCGGACCCCCGCCTCCATGCGCGACCCCGCCGAGGTCGAGGCCTTCCGGGCCTTGCACCTCGACGCCGCCGTGGTGGTCGCCTACGGCCAGATCCTGCCCCGCGAGGTGCTCGAGGCGCCGCGCCTGGGCGCGTTCAACCTGCACGCCTCCCTCCTGCCCCGCTGGCGGGGCGCAGCCCCCATCCAGCGCGCCCTCATGGCCGGCGACACTGAGACCGGGGTCCAGGTCATGCGCATGACGGAGGGGCTCGACGAGGGGCCCATCCTCTCCACCGCCCGCCTGGCCATCGCGCCGGACGAGACCGCCGGGACCCTGCACGACCGGATGGCCAAGGCTGGCGCCAACCTGCTGGTCACGAGCCTCGCCGACATCGCCGCCGGCCGGGCGGTGGAGACGCCCCAGGCCACGGAGGGGGCCACCTACGCCAGGAAGATCAGCGCCCGGACCGCCCGCCTGCGCTGGACCCGGCCGGCCGCCGAGCTGGACTGCAAGATCCGCGGCCTGTCGCCCTTCCCCGGCGCCTGGTTCGAGGCGCCCGGCCCGCGAGGCCCGGTCCGCGTCAAGGCCCTGCTCAGCCGGGCCGAGGCCGGGTCCGGGGCGCCCGGCGAGGTGCTGGACGACGCCCTCCTGGTGGCGACGGGCGAGGGCGCGGTGCGCCTGCTGCGCCTCCAGCGCGAGGGCCGAGGGCCGCAGGACGCCGCCGACTTCCTGCGCGGCCTGCCCCTGCACTCCGGGACGAAGCTGGCCTGATGCCCCGCTACCGCCTGACCCTCGAGTACGACGGCGGCCCTTACAAGGGCTTCCAGGCCCAGGGCGACCTGCCTACGGTGCAGGGGGCGGTGGAGCGGGCGGTCCTGGCCTTCACGGGCGAGAGCGTGCGCCTTCAGGCCGCAGGGCGCACCGACACCGGGGTCCACGCCACAGGCCAGGTGGTGCACCTGGACCTCACCCGGGACTGGCCGGCCCAGACCGTTCGAAACGCCCTCAACGCCCACCTGGTGGACGAGGCGGTGGTGGTGCTGGACGCCGAAGTCGCGCCGGAGGGCTGGCACGCCCGCTTCTCCGCCACCGAGCGGCGCTACATCTACCGCATCCTCAACCGCCCGGCGCCGCCGGCGCTGGACCGGGGCCGGTTCTGGCACGTCAAGACGCCGCTGGACGCCGAGGCCATGCACGCCGCCGCCCAGGTCCTGGTGGGTCATCACGACTTCACCACCTTCCGCGACCTGGCCTGCCAGGCGAAGTCACCGGTCAAGACCCTGGACGTCGCCGAGGTCAGCCGCCAGGGCCAGGAGGTCTGGCTCAGCTTCGCCTCGCGCTCCTTCCTGCACCGCCAGGTCCGATCGATGACGGGGACCCTGGCCGAGGTCGGGATCGGGCGTTGGACAGCCCTGGACGTGAAGGCGGCCCTGGAGGCCCGGGACCGCCGGGCCTGTGGTCCCGTGGCGCCGGCCTCGGGCCTCAGCCTGACGGGCGTGTCCTACGCCGAGGGCGGGGCGGCGAAGTAGCGCTGGATCAGGGTCTCGTAGACGGCCTGGAGGCGGCGGATCTCCTCCACCGGCGCCCGCTCGTCCACGGCGTGCATGGTGCGGCCCACCAGGCCCAGCTCCACCACCGGGCACAGGGCCCGGATGAAACGGGCGTCAGACGTACCCCCCGTGGTGGACAGGTCCGGCCTCTGTCCCGACACAGCCTCCACCGCGCCGGCCACCAGTTCGGTGAAGGGCCCCTGCTCGGTCAGGAAGGCCTCGCCGCTGATCGCCGGGGTCAGGGTAATGGTCCCGGGGAATCCCTCCGCCGCGCGGTCGGCCTCGGCCTGGATCCAGGCGGCGAGATCCGCACCCCGGTGGGTGGGATTGAACCGGATGTTCAGCCGGGCCGTGGCGACGGCCGGGATCAGGTTGGTGGTGGGGTTCCCCACGTCGACGGTGGTGACCTCCAGGTTGGAGGGCTGGAAGTCCGCATAGCCCTCATCCAGCACCCGGGCCTGCAGGGCCGCCAGCAGGCGGATCAGGACCGGCACGGGATTGGCGGCGCGGTGCGGATAGGCCACATGCCCCTGGATCCCCTCCACCCGGACGCCGACATTGATCGAGCCCCGGCGGCCGATCTTGACCATGTCGCCAAAGCTCTCGGCGCTGGTCGGTTCGCCGACGATGCAGTGGTCGATGACCTCGCCCTCGGCGATCAGGGTCTCGACCACCCGCTTGGTGCCGTCGAGGGCCACGCCCTCCTCGTCGCCGGTGATGAGGAAGGACAGGGAACCCGTCACCGCCCCCTCGGCCAGGGCAGAAGCGGCGGCGGCGGCGAAGGCGGCGATGGCGCTCTTCATGTCCACGGCGCCGCGGCCGATCAGCACCCCGTCGACGATGTCGGCGGCGAAGGCCTCGCGGCTCCAGGCGGCGGCGTCGCCCACCGGCACCACGTCGGTGTGGCCGGCGAAGCAGAGGTGGGGCCGGGCCGTCCCGATCCGGGCGTAGAGGTTCTCGATCTCGCCGAACCTCATCCGGCGGCAGGTGAAGCCCAGGCCCGCCAGGACCTGCTCGACCACGTCCATGGCCCCGGCGTCGGCGGGGGTGACGGACGGCCGGCGGATCAGCTCGCGGGTCAACTCGACGGCGTCGATCCCGGCCATGGCCCTAGTCCCTCAGGAGTTCGTTGATGGAGGTCTTGGCCCGGGTGCGGGCGTCCACCGTCTTCATGATCACCGCGCAATAGGTCCCGGGAAGGCCCTCGTGCGGGCTCGGGCGGCTCCCGGACATGACCACCGAATAGGGCGGCACCTCGCCTGTGAAGACCTCCCCGGTCCGGCGGTCGATGATCGGGGTGGTGGAGGTCAGGTAGACGCCCATGGACAGGACGCTGCCCTCGCGCACGATCACGCCCTCGGCGACCTCGGAGCGGGCGCCGATGAAGCAGTTGTCCTCGATGATGGTCGGGTTGGCCTGCAGGGGCTCAAGCACCCCGCCGATCCCGGCGCCGCCAGACAGGTGCACGTTCTTGCCGATCTGGGCGCAGGATCCGACCGTGGCCCAGGTGTCGACCATGGTTCCCTCGTCGACGAAGGCGCCGATGTTCACGAAGGAGGGCATCAGCACCACGTTGCGGGCGATGAAGGCGCCCTTGCGCACCACGCAGCCGGGCACGGCGCGGAAGCCGGCGGCCTCGAAGCGGGCGGCCTCCCAGCCCTCGAACTTGGTGTCCACCTTGTCCCAGTAGGGGCCGGGGCCGGGGGCGTGGTGGACCCGGTTGGGGTTCAGGCGGAAGGACAGGAGGATGGCCTGCTTGACCCACTGGTGGGTCGTCCAGGCGCCGTCCTCGCCCCGGCTCGCCACCCGCAGGTCGCCGCTGTCGAGCTGGCGCAGGGTCTCGTCCACGGCGGTGCGCACGGGGCCGGTGGTGGCGGTGGAGACGCCGTCGCGGGCCTCCCAGGCGGCTTCGATCTCGATGCGGAGGTCAGCGTAGGTCAGGCTCATCAGGCGGTCTCCCGGAGGCGGGCGTGATTGAGGAAGGGGGTCAGGTGCGCGGTGCGGTGATGGACGAATGGCGCCTCGTAGGCGCTCGCCCGGGGCCCGACCAGCACGGTGGTCATGCCCAGGTCGTGGGCCGGCTTCAGGTTGCGCTCGGAGTCTTCGAAGAAGGCGGTGGCGGCGGGGTCCAGGCCATGGCCCTCGATCATCCGCAGGAAGCCCAGCGGGTCGGGCTTGGGCGCAAAGCCAAAGGAGTGGATGTGGAAGACCTCGTCGAACAGGTGAGTCAGGCCCAGGTGGTTCAGCACCCGCTCGGCGTGGAAGTCGTCGGCGTTGGTGAAGATCAGCCGCCGCCCGGGCAGGCGGGCGAGGGCGACCAGCAGTTCCGGGTCATGGGCCAGGGCGTCCAGGCTCAGGTCATGGAACAGGGCGTGGAAGTCCGCCGGCTCCACCCCGTGGTGTCGCATCAGCCCGCCCAGGGTCAGGCCGTGCTCGGCCAGGTACTTCTTCTGCAGGGCAAAGGCGGCGTCCCGCTCCAGCCCCGTCACCTTCATGACGAAGGCGGTCATGCGGCTCTCGACCTGCCGCATGAAGCCGGACTCCTCCGGGTAGAGGGTGTTGTCCAGGTCGAACAGCCAGGTGTCGATGTGGCTGAGGTCCGGGCTCATCGGGTGATCAGGGTTCCCGACCCGTGCTCGGTGAACAGCTCGACCAGCATGGCGTGGGCGCGCCGGCCGTCCAGGATGACCACGGCCTCGACCCCGGCCTCGACTGCGGCGATGGCCGTCTCGAGCTTGGGGATCATGCCGCCCGAGGCCACGCCCGAGGCGATGGCCGCCCGGGCCTCGTCCACGGACATCTGCCGGATCAGCTCACCGTCGGCGCCCAGGACGCCCGCCACGTCGGTCAGCAGCAGCATACGCTTGGCCGACAGCGCCCCGGCCAGGGCGCCGGCCACCGTGTCGGCGTTGATGTTGTAGGTCTGGCCGTCCTCGGAGACGCCAATGGGGGCGATGACCGGGATGTAGTCGTGCTCGGCCGAGATCAGGCCCTGGATCAGCTGGGGGTCGATCCGGGTCGGTTCGCCGACAAAGCCGAGGTCCACGACCTGCTCGATCTGGCTGTCCGGGTCCTTGCGGGTCCGGGTCGCCTTCTCCACCGTAATGAGGCGGGCGTCCTTGCCCGACAGGCCCACACCGCGCACGTCCGCCTCGGCGCCCGCCAGGGTGATCCAGTTGGCGATCTCCTTGTTGATGGCGCCCGACAGGACCATCTCGGCCACCTCCATGGTGGCCTGGTCGGTCACACGCAGGCCGTCCACGAAGGTCGACTTCACCCCGGCCTTGTCCAGCATGCGCGAGATCTGAGGGCCACCGCCATGCACCACCACCGGATGCAGGCCGAGCAGCTTGAGCAGGACGGCGTCGGCGGCGAACAGGCGCGCGGTCTCCTCCTGGCCCATGGCGTGGCCGCCGTACTTGATGACCACGGTCTCGCGGTCGTACTGCTGGATGAAGGGCAGGGCCTCAGCCAGGGTCCGGGCGGTCGCCCAGCCCTGTCCCTCGGCCGCAGAGTTCGTCGATGACGTCTCGCTCAAGTCCGGGACCTCCTGCACGCGTCGGGGTCCGATACCGGACACGGGCCCCTCTGTCACCCGCCCGCCGCGTCACGGGGTTGGAGCAGGGCCGGGCCGTGCTAGGAAGGCGCACCGCCCCCTCCGCCGGAGCCGCCCATGCGCCTGACCCCCTGCCTCGCCGCCGTCGCCCTTGTGGGCCTCGCCGCACTTCCCGCACAGGCGGGCGTCATCGCAGTCACCGCCGACCGGCTGATCGACGTGGCCACGGGCGCCCGCGTCGAGCGGCCCCAGGTCATCATCACCGACGGTCGGATCACCCAGGTCGGCCGACAGGGCGATGCGGTCCCGGCGGGCGCGGAGAGGCTCGACCTGCCGGGCGTGACCCTCACGCCGGGCCTGATCGACATGCATGTGCACATCACCTCCTCGCCCCTCTACGGTGGCTACAACAGCCTGCTCTTCACCGACACCTTCTGGACGGCCATCGGCGTCGCCCATGCGAAATCCACACTGGAGGCGGGTTTCACCACCATCCGCAATGTCGGCTCGGAGGGGTATGGCGACGTCGGCCTCAAGCAGGCGATCGACGAGGGTTTTGTTCCGGGCCCACGCATCGTGCCTGCGGCCTACGCCATCGGCGCCACGGGCGGACACTGCGACTCCACCTTCTTCCCCCCGTCCATGAACCAGCAGAGCCCGGCGGTCGTCGACAGCCCGGACGAGGCTCGGCGCATGGTCCGCCAGATGCGCAAGTACGGCGCCGAGGTGATCAAGATCTGCGCCACGGGCGGGGTCTTTTCCCGCGGGTCCTCCCCCGGCGCCCAGCAGATGACCCTGGCGGAGATGCAGGCCGTCGTGGAGGAGGCCCGGGCCGCCCGGATGAAGGTGGCCGCCCACGCCCATGGCGCCTCGGGCATCCGCCAGGCCCTCGAGGCCGGGGTCGACACCATCGAGCACGTCAGCCTGGTGGATGACGAGGGCATCCGCCTTGCGATCCGCAAGGGCGCCTGGTTCGCGATGGACATCTACAACACCGACTATACCCAGGCCGAGGGCGCCAAGAACGGCGTGCTGGAGGAAAACCTCCAGAAGGACCGGGACGTCGGCCTCATCCAGCGCCAGAACTTCCAGAAGGCCCTGAAGGCCGGCGTGAAGATGGTCTACGCCACGGACGCGGGGGTCTATCCGCACGGAGACAACGCCAAGCAGTTCGCCGTCATGGTCCAGTGGGGAGCCACGCCCCTCCAGGCCCTGCAGTCGGCCACGATCAACGCCGCCGAGGCCCTGGGGCAGGCCGGTCAGGTCGGCCAGATCAAGGTGGGCGCCTGGGGCGACCTGGTGGGGGTCAAGGGCGACCCCCTCTCGGACGTGAAGGTGCTGGAGGCGCCGGTCTTCGTGATGAAGGGCGGCGAGACGGTCCGCCGGCCCTAGCTCTGACCGATTGCAGGAGGCGTCCGCAAGAAGGCCGTTGACCCCCTCACCCGGCTTCGCCGGGAGCTCCCCCTTGGGGGAGCAATTGGGCGCTGTAATTCCTCCCCCAAGGGGGAGGTGGACCGGGACGCCAGTCCCGGGACGGAGGGGGTCTCCAGAGGCGCAGTCGCCGGCCCCGCAGCCGGGTCAGAGCGACCGGGCCACGACCTCCTTCATGATCTCGGAGGTGCCCCCGTAGATGCGCTGCACCCGGGCGTCGCGCCACAGGCGGGCGATGGGGTACTCGTTCATGTAGCCCGCGCCGCCGTGCAGCTGCAGGGCGGCGTCGCACACCTCCCACTGCAGCTCGGTGTGGAAGAGCTTGGCGGCCGAAGCCTCGGCGGCGGTCAGTTCGCCCTGCAGGTGCCGGGCCGTACACCAGTCCAGGTGCGCCCACCCCGCCTGCAGCTTGGCCTTCAGGTTGGCCAGGGTGAAGCGGGTGTTCTGGAAGTCGAAGACGGTCTGGCGGAAGGCCTTGCGGTCCTTGGTGAACTTCACCGCCTCGTCGAAGGCGCGCTGGGCGCCGGCCTGGCCCGAGATGGCGATCTGCAGCCGCTCCTGCGGCAGCTGGGTCATCAGGTAGACGAAGCCCTGGTTCTCCTGCCCCAGCAGGTTGCCGACAGGGACCCGGACATCCTCGAAGAAGAGCTCGGAGGTGTCGGCGGAGTTCTGGCCGATCTTGTCCAGGTTGCGGCCGCGCCGGAAACCCTCGCGGGTGGCCTCCACCAGGATCAGGGAGATGCCCTTGGCGCCCTTGTCCGGGTCGGTCTTGGCCACGACGACGACGATGTCGGCGCTCTGGCCGTTGGTGATGTAGGTCTTGGACCCCGAGATCACGTAGTCGTCGCCATCCCGCCGGGCGGTGGTGCGCACCCCCTGCAGGTCAGAGCCGGCGCCCGGCTCGGTCATGGCGATGGCCGCGATGGCCTCGCCCGACACCATCCTCGGCAGCCAGGCCTGTTTCAGTTCCTCGCTCGCATAGTGGATGAGGTAAGGGGCCACGATGTCTGACTGCAGGGTGATGCCCGCCGTCGAGCCGGCATAGGTCAGCTCCTCGCCGATGACGGCGTTGTAGCGGTAGTCCAGGTCCAGGCCGCCGTACTCCGCCGGGACCTGCGGGCAGAGCAGGCCCGCGTCGCCGCAGGCCAGCCAGAAGGCGCGGTCCACCACGCCTTCCTCTTCCCAGCGGTCGAGGTTGGGGACGAGGTGCTGGGCGTAGACCTTGCGGACCTGCTCCCGGAAGATCTTCAGATCCTCGTCAAAGATCGTGCGGGCTGAGGTATCGAGCATGGCGGCCTCCCGGGATCGGTCTTGAGGCGGTCAGTCTATGCGGCCTCACGCTGCGTCAGGCGAGTCCCCGATGGCGCAGGCCTCGGCGATGGCGGCGCGCAGTTCCGGCAGGCCGGTTCCCTTTTCCGAGGAGGTGGCGATCACCCCCGGGAAGGCGGCCGGCCGCTTGGCGACCTGCGCCTCGGTGCGGGCGCGGACGGCCTCGACCTCGGCGGGCCTGAGCTTGTCGGCCTTGGTCAGGATCACCTGGTAGGAGACCGCCGCCCGGTCAAAGGCGGCCATGGGCTCCTCGTCCACATCCTTCAGGCCATGGCGGGCGTCGATCAGCAGGTAGGCCCGGCGAAGGTTGGGCCGGCCGCGCAGGTAGTCGCGACCCAGCGCCTGAAACTTCTTGACCTCGCCCTTGGCCGCCCGGGCCCAGCCGTAGCCGGGCAGGTCCACCAGCCGCAGCCGGTCGTCGACCACAAAGAAGTTCACCTCCCGGGTGCGCCCCGGCTCGTTGGACGCCCGGGCCAGGTGCTTCTGGCCGACCAGGCCGTTGATCAGGGACGACTTGCCCACGTTGGAGCGGCCGGCGAAGGCCACCTCGGGAAGGTCCGGGGCCGGCAGGCCCTCCACCGAGACGGCGCCCATGAGGAAGACGGCGGGGCGGGCGAAGAGCACGCGTGCGGCCTCGATCTCCTCGTCCGAAAAGACGCCCTCGTCCGGCGCCGGCGCGCCCTCCGGGGTCACCCGACGGCCTTCCGCGACCGCATCTTGGCGATGAAGTCGTCGATGGGATTCTCCACCTGGTACTTCCGCATGATGACGTACTGCTGGAGGATCGTGAGGACGTTGCTCCACGTGTAGTAGATCATCAGGCCGACAGCGAACGGGGCCATGACGAAGGTGAAGATCACCGGCATCAGCTCCATGATCTTCTGCTGGATCGGGTCCGGCGCCGGCGGGCTCATCTTCATCGAGAGCCACTGGGTGATGCCGTAGGCCAGAGGCCAGACGCCGATGTGCAGGGGGCCATTCAGCAGACCGCCGATGAAGGGCGCGGTCGCCGGATCCCAGGGGATCAGGCCGAACAGGTTCAGAATGGTCGTCGGATCCCGGGAGGAGAGGTCCTGGATCCAGCCATAGAAGGGCGCATGGCGCATCTCGATGGCCACGGAGAGCACCTTGAAGAGGGCCAGGAAGATGGGGATGGTCGCCAGCATGGGCAGGCAGCCCATCAGCGGGTTGATCTTCTCGGACTGGTAGAGCCGCATCAGCTCCTGCTGCTGCTTCTGCGGATCGTCCTTCAGCCGGGCGCGGAGCTCCTCCACCTGCGGCTGGACCTTCTTCATCTTGGTCAGGGATTCGTAGGACAGGTTCGCCGGATAGAACATCAGCAGGCGGACCACGACGGTCAGGGCCAGGATCGCGAGGCCGAAGTTGCCCATCCAGCCGTAGAAGACCTCCAGAAGCCAGAAGATCGGCTTGGTGAAGAAGTACAGCCGGCCCCAGTCCACGGCGTCCTGGAAACGCGGGATCCCGAGGGTTTCCTCGTAGGCGCGCAGAACCGGAACGGTCTTCGCGCCTGCGAACAGGCGGCTGACATGGGTGTAGGTGGCGCTGGGCTGGACCACCCGGGGCTGGGCCACGAAGTTGGCCTCGTAGATGTCCACGCCGGAGAGGTTGGTGCTGCGGTAGGCCGCGTTCACCTTCTCCTTCTGCTCGGGGATGACGGCGGCCAGCCAGTACTTGTCGGTGATGCCCATCCAGCCGCCCGTGGCGGAGAAGGCCTCCTCGCCATCCTTCTTGAGCTGCTTGTAGTTCAGCATCTCCAGGACCCCGTCCATGACGCCCACCGCACCTTCGTGGGCGTTGGCGGCGGGAACGGCGGGGGCCCCGCGGCGCTGCACGGTGGCGTAGGGCGCGATGGTGACCGGATTGGACAGGCTGTTGGCCACTGTATCCGTGACCGTGAACATGAACTTGTCGTCCACCTCGATCCGCCGGGTGAAGGCCAGGCCCTGTCCGGCGTCGTAGCGCAGGACGACGGGGCGGCCAGGCGACAGGCGGTCGCCCTGGACGAGGGTCCACTGGGCGCTGGAGGTGGGCAGCCCGGGCAGGTTGGCGCCGGTCCAGCCGAACTCGGCGAACCAGGCGTCGCGAACACCCTCAGGGCGGAGGAGCTCCACCGGCGGCGAGGCGGCGTCGACCTCGGTCCGGTAGTCCCTCAGGAAGAGGTCGTCGATGCGTCCGCCACGCAGGGAGAGCGAGCCCTGGAGGGCCGGGGTGTCCACCTGGATCCGCGGCGCGCCGGCGATGGCGGCGGACCTCGGGACGAAGACAGGTCCGGCTGTCCCGGCCGGTCCTGCGGCGGCCGGGCCATTCGCCGGCTGGGTCGCCTGGGCCGTCTCACGGGCCTTGAGCTCGGCCTCCCTCTGCTTGTTCTGCGGGCCCAGCACCAGGGCCTGGTAGCCGAACAACAGGGCCATCGAGAGGATGACGAAGAGGATCGTGTTGCGGTTCGTGTTGTCGGGCATTCGGGCGCGCGCTCAGTCTGTTGAAGAGGGGGCGCGGTCAGGCGCGCGGGCAGGGCGGTCGCCCTCGGTCGCGAGGCTTATCAGCGCGGTTTTCACGTCGTCAAGCAAACGCGGCCAGGGACGGGTCGGCGTCCCGCCCCGGGCGATCAGGACATAGTCGCATCCGGGGCGTCCCAGCACCGGCACAAGCAGGCGGGCGGCCTCGCGGAGGCGGCGCTTGGCCCGGTTGCGGACAACCGCCCCGCCAATCCGGCGGGTGGCGGTGAAGCCCACCCGGACGAGGTCGTCGCCGTCAGCGCGATCGCGGACCTGCATCAGCACAGCGCCCCGTGCGCACGCACGGCCCTTGGCTGCGGCGAGGAAGCCCGGACGGGTCCGGAGCCGTTCGAGACGGAGACCTGGAAGGGAGGCGGGTTCCTCCATCCGGAGGGCCCTGGGGATGGCCTGCGTCGCCGCGTCAGGCGGTCAGGCGCTTGCGGCCCTTGGCCCGGCGGCGGGCGACGACCTTGCGGCCGTTCTTGGTGGCCATGCGGGCGCGCCAGCCGTGACGGCGCGCGCGCACGAGACGGGAGGGCTGAAAAGTGCGCTTCACGGGACCAGCTCCGGGAGAAAACGAGGCGCGGGGAATAGGGGATGCCCGCCCCCCTGTCAATGCCGGGCGGCGGAAGGGCCCCGCGAAGGCGCCTCAGAGGTCCGGCCGGATGATGGTCTTCCCCACCACGGTCCGCTCGGCCAGGGTGTCAAAGGCCTCGCGCCAGCCGTGCAGGGGAAACTCGCGGTCGACCCGGGGCCGCATGGCGCCCTCGGCGGCCAGCTTCCAGATGGCCTCATTGTTCTCGCGGCCCTTCTCGGGGAACTTCCGGCCGTACTCGCCGGCCCGGACCCCCATGACCGAGAAGCCCTTGATCAGGGCGTAGTTGACCGGCAGCACGGGCAAGCGGCCCGAGGTGAAGCCGATGGAGAGGATGCGCCCGTCGAAGGCGATGCAGCGCACGCTCTCGTCGAAGACATCGCCGCCGACGGGATCGTAGATGACGTCCGCGCCGCGGCCCCCCGTGATTTCCTTCACCCGGTCCTTGAAGCCCTTGGTGACGTTCACCACCGCGTCGGGGGCGTATTCCTTCTCGATCACCGCCAGCTTGGCGTCGGAGGCCGAGGCGGCGATGACCCGGCAGCCCAGGTGACGGGCCAGGTCCACGGCGGCCAGGCCTGTGCCCCCGGCCGCGCCATGCACGAGGACCCACTCGCCCGGCTGGACCTGGGCCCGACGGACCAGGGCGACCCAGGCGGTCAGGTAGCAGACCTGGTAGCCGGCGGCCTGGCCGTAGGTCAGGGCCTCGGGCTTGCGGTGCAGGGCCCCGGCGGGGCTGACGGCGTATTCGGCGAAGGCGCCTGTACGCGAGCCCCCGGCCACGGCGTCGCCTGGCTTCCAGTCGGTGACGCCCTCACCCACCGCGACCACGTCTCCGGCCATCTCCATGCCCGGGGTGAAGGGCACGGGCGGCTTGTGCTGGTGCTCGCCCCGGGTCTGCATGAGGTCGGGGAAGTTCACCGCCCCGGCCCTGACCTTGACCAGCACCTCTCCCGGCCCGGGGGTCGTATCGGGCAGGTCCTTGACCCGGCAGCCGGCGTACTCCGCAGCCAGTTCCTCGACGACGAGCGCACGCATGGTTCAGTCCTTCTGGAGGGGTTGGGGCAGCCGGGCGGCGACCAGGCCGGCGATCTCCGCGCAAGCCCGGCGGGCCTCCGGGACCACGCCGCCAAAGGCCGTGAAGCCGTGGACCAGGCTGTCATAGCGTCGGTAGTCCACCGGCACGCCGGCGGCGGCCAGGCGCCGGGCGTAGGCCTCGCCCTGGTCGACCAGGGGATCGAAGCCGGCGGTGGCGATCACCGCCGGGGCCAGGCCTGACAGGTCCTCGGTGCGGCCCGGCGCATTGCGCGGATCGGCGGGATCTCCGCCGGGCGGGAGATAGTGGCCAACGAACCAGTCCATCGTGGCCCGGTCCAGGGGAAAGGCGTCCGCGAGGGCCGTCATGGACGGGGTCTCGCTGGCCAGGTCCACGCAAGGATAGACCAGCAGCTGCAGGTCGGGTCCCGGCTCGCCGGTCCGCCGCATCTCCTGGGCCAGGGCGGCGGCGAACAGCCCGCCCATGGAGTCTCCGCCGATGGCCGCCCGCCCCGCAGGCGCGCCCAGGGCCCCGGCGTTGTCGCGGGCCCAGCGGAAGGCCGCCAGGACATCCTCGTATCCCGCCGGGAACCGGTGCTCGGGGGCCAGACGGTAATCCACGGACAAGACGGGCCCGCGAAGGGACTCGGCCAGGCGACCACAGAATCCGTCGGTGGTGTCGAGGTCGCCGATCACCCCGCCGCCCATGTGGGCGAAGACGAGGATGGGAATCTCCGGCAACGGCCGGGAGGGCCGGTAGAGGCGGGCGGGGCGGTCGCCCTCGCCGCCGGGAACCGTCAGGGCCTCGATCCGCACGCCAGGTGGCGAAGCCTCGGCCGTGGCGCGGAAGGCGGCGGCGCTGGCGCGGCGGGCCTCCTCCGGGGTCAGGGTGCTCATCGGCCGGGAACGGCGTGCGCCGGCGGCCAGGAACTGCAGGCGGGGGTCCAGGGTCCGACCCTCCCGGTAGGTGGCGACCCCGCCGGACAACAGGCGAAGCACCGGCGTGGGCAGGGACAGGATCCAGGACAGGATCGCCCGCTGTTGACCTGACCGGCTCATCGCGCCGCCTCCGCCAGGCCCGCCGTGCCGCGCAGGATGAGGGCTACGGCGAAGTCGGTCGCCGCCGCCGGGTCGATGGGGCGCCGGGCCAGCATCTTGTGGCCGACCTCCCGGGCCAGGCCGATGCAGGCTGCGGCCAGATAGTCGGCGTCCACGCCCCGCGCCCCGCCCCGCTCGGCCTCGTCGATGATGGACCGGCGGACCTCCTCGAACACGGCGGACATTTCGGGGGTCTCGCCCATGACGGTCAGACCGGCCTCCCCCACCGGACGGCGGGCCATCCAGTTATCGTGCTCGCTGGCCAGGAAACCGTAATAGGCGCTGAGCGCCCCGCGGACGAACTCCTCCCAGGTCCGGGCCCGCTCCCTTTGGGCCTTCAGCACCGGTGAGAAGCGCCGCGCGCCGTCCCGCGAAAGCGCGGAGGCCACCTCCTCCTTGGAGCGGAAGTAGTTGTAGAAGGTCCCCGCGGCGAGGCCCGTCCTGCGGATGATGTCGCGCACGGTCACCGCCTCGAACCCCACTTCGCCGAAGACCTCGCGCGCGGCGTCCAGAATGGCCTGGCGGTTCTGCGCCTTGGTGATCTCGCGCTTTCCGGCCGGGGCGAAGGCGGTGTCGGGCATGAACTCGCTCAAAAGATGACGCGCGTCACCATAGGGCATCGCGCATTCCCGTCGAGCCCCCGTTATTTCCTCTGGGCCGCTGTCGAAGCGCGGACGGCGCGGAACTCCGAGCCCGCCTTCCAGTCCGGCCAACGACGGGAGTTGGCCAGCTCACGACCGAGATCGTGGAGCAGCGCCCCATCCTGGGCCGCCCCGGTCAGGTTCCAGTCGGGCGACCATTCGTCAGCGGGCTGATGATAGCGATAGGTGGTGTAGTCCCTGGCCAGGGCCTCGCCCCGGGCCCGGCCGCCCTCGACCAGATCCTGGCCCGACCCGAAGGAGATGGCCGGCACGCCGCGCTTGGCGAAAGGAAAGTGATCCGAGCGGAAAAAGTAGCCGGCGCCCGGATTGGGGTCCGGCGTGTAGGCCCGGTCCCGCTTGGCGGCCAGGGCGACCAGGTCGTCCTGCAGGGTCAGGGGCGCGTCGCCAGAGGTCGTGAAATCCCTGGCCGGGCCAGCCGTGGAAGCCCCGTCCATGTTGATCACCCCCGCCGTCGTCGCCAGCGGATAGAGCGGATTGGCGGCATAGTACTCCGAGCCCAGCAGGCCCCGCTCCTCAGCGGTGACCGCCATGAAGACCACCGAGCGGTCCGGGGCCGGCGCCCGGGCGTACTGACGGCCAACCTCGAGCAGCGAGGCGATCCCCAGGGCGTTGTCCTGGGCGCCATTGTAGATCCGGTCGCCGCGGGCGTCCGGCACGCCCACGCCCAGATGATCCCAGTGGGCCGTGTAGATGACGGTCTCGTCGGCATGGCGGCGCCCCGGCTTCCGCGCGACGACGTTCTTCGAGATGATCTTCTGCGCCCGGACGGCGTAGTCGGTGGAGAAGGTCACGCCGGTCAGCTCGACGGGGCGGAAGTCCCGGGTCTGGGCCTTGGCCTTCAGCGCATCGAAGTCGAGGCCCGCCGCCTTGAACAGGTCCACGGTGATATCGCGCTGGATCCAGCCCTCCAGGGGGGCGTGGGACTGGGCCGGATAGGCGCGGATGATGTCGAAGAGGGTGCTGGTGATGGAGTTCTTCACCGTCGCCCAGCCATACGAGGCCGGGGCGGTCTCGTGAATCACCAGGAAGCCGACGGCGCCCCGGCGGGCGGCCTCCTCGAACTTGTAGGTCCAGCGGCCGTAATAGGTCATGGCCTTGCCGCCGAAGTCGCCCTGGCCGGTCTCGAAGTCGGGGTCGTTGATCAGCACCAGGCCGATCTTGCCCTTCATGTCGACGCCCTTGAAGTCGTCCCAGTTCCGCTCCGGCGCGGTGACGCCATAGCCGATGAAGACCAGGGCGACGTCCTTCAGGGTCAGGCGGTCGATCCCGGTCTGGGCCGCCCGGATGGCGATCTCCTCGCCCTGGGTCCAGGCGCGGGTCTGGCCGCCGACATTGACGCTGACGGCCACCGGGCCCTCGGTGTCGAACCGGGCCAGGGGCACGTCCTGGGTCCAGGCGCGGGTCCCCTCCGTCTGCAGATCGCCGCCAGGCTGGAGGCCAAAGCTTCTGAACTGCTCGACGAGGTAGGCCACGGTCTTGCGCTCGCCCTCGGTATCCGGGGCGCGGCCCTCGAAGGCGTCGTCCGACAGCACCTTGACGTGCTGGGTCAGGCGGGCCGGGTCGAGGTCTGCGGCCAGGGCGGGGCCGGAGATCACCAGGGCCGAAAGACCGGCCAGGAAGGTGCGCTTGAGGGTCATTCAGGTCCCCTTGGAGAGAAGGCTGGAGGGGTGATTACCCCCTGGCGCCGGCTTCCGCCAGAAGCGCTGCGTCAGAATTCTCCGCGCAGCACCCGGGCGAAGAGGTCCGGATCCACATTGCCCCCGGACAGCACCAGGCCTACACAGGCGCCGGGCCTGGCCTCGGGGACCTTAGCCGCCATCAGGGCGGCAAGCCCCACTGCCCCCCCGGGCTCCACCGCCAGCTTCAGGGTTGAGAAGGCCATCCGCACAGCCGCCGCCACCTCGGCGTCGCTCACCGTCACGATGGCCGCGAGCCGTTGCTTCAGGATGGGGAAGGTCAGCTCGCCCGTCGAAGGGGTCTCCAGGGAGTCGCAGAGGGTCCGCACGGTGGGCGTCGCCGTCTCGCGACGACCGCTGGCCAGGGACCGTCGGGCGTCGTCATAGAGTTCGGGCTCCACCCCCACGATCCGGGTCAGGGGCGACAGGGTCTGAACCGCCAGGGCCACCCCCGCCATCAGTCCGCCGCCGCCCACCGGGCCGACAACCAGGTCCAGCTCCGCCCCCAGGGCCTGCACCTGCCGGGCCAGCTCCAGCCCCGCCGTGCCCTGCCCCGCAATGATGTCGGGGTCGTCGTAGGCCGGCACGATCACCGCACCCCTCTCTTCCGCCAATCGGGCCGCAATCGCCTCCCGGCTCTCGGTCATCCGGTCGTAGAAGACCACCTCGGCGCCATAGCCGCGGGTGGCCTCGACCTTCACCTGAGGGGCGTCGGCGGGCATGACGATCACCGCCGGCATGTCCAGCAGCCGCGCCGCCAGGGCCACCCCTTGCGCATGATTGCCCGAGGAAAAGGCCACCACCCCGCGAGGGCGGTCGGCGGGGGCGATCTGCGACAAGCGGTTGAAGGCGCCGCGGAACTTGAAGGCCCCCACCCTCTGCAGGGTCTCGGGCTTGATCAGCACCCGCAGGCCCAGCCTCTCGTTCAGGGCCGGGCTCTCGATCAGCGGCGTGACGACGGCCTGGCCCGCCAGCCGCTCCGCCGCCGCCTCGATGTCGGCGAAGACGACGCCGCTCACCGGGCGAAGACCATGGCGTCATCGGCGAAGGCCTTGAACTCCAGGGCATTGCCGGAGGGGTCGAGGAAGAACAGCGTCGCCTGCTCGCCCGGCTGGCCCTGGAAACGAACCTGGGGCGGGATGATGAAGTCGACCCCCGCCGCCTCCAGCTGGTCGGCCAGGATCTGCCAGGCGGCCAGGTCCAGGATCACGCCGAAGTGCCGGACGGGCACGTTCTCGCCGTCCACGGGATTGGTCGCCACGCTCTCCGGCGCCGACGCCAGGTGGGCGACGATCTGATGGCCGTGGAAGTCGAAGTCCACCCACTCCGGGCTCGAACGGCCCTCGGCGCAGCCCAACAGGCCGCCATAGAAGGCCCGGGCCTCGGCAAGGTCGCGGACGGGAAAGGCGAGGTGGAAGCGAGGTCTGGACATGACCCTGTCCTAGCGCTGCGGGGCCGGCGGCTCCAGACCGAAAACCCTTGACGGCGGCGGCTGGCGAATGTCTATCCCCGCCCGGACCCGCCGGACGGCCTGCGTTTCTCCCGGGTCCCGAAAATCTGCACACTCCCCCCGCCGAGCGTCTGTCGAAGGGCGGGGTTGGATCCGCCCGGCAGGCGGCCTTCGCGCATCTGACAGGATCACATCATGGGCAACGTCACCGTCATCGGCGGCCAGTGGGGCGACGAGGGCAAGGGCAAGGTCATCGACTGGCTGGCCGACCGGGCCGACGTGGTCGTCCGCTTCCAGGGCGGCAACAACGCCGGCCACACCATCGTGGTGGGCGACAAGACCTACAAGCTCTCCCTGCTCCCCTCTGGTGTGGTCCAGGGCAAGCTCAGCATCATCGGCAATGGCGTGGTGGTGGACCCCTGGTCCCTGATGGACGAGATCGGCCGTGCCCGGGCCCAGGGCCTCACCATCACCCCGGACGTCCTGGTCCTGGCCGACAACGCCACCGTCATCCTGCCCCTGCACCGCGACCTCGACCAGGCCCGCGAGGCCCGGGCCGGCGCCGGCAAGATCGGCACCACCGGCAGGGGCATCGGCCCGGCCTATGAGGACAAGGTCGGGCGCCGGGCCATCCGCTTCGCCGACCTTTCTGACCGCGAGGCCCTGGAGACCAAGATCGAGCGGCTCCTGGCCCACCATGGCGCCCTGCGCGCAGGCCTCGGCCTGACCCCCGTCACCCCCGCCGACATCCTCGCCCAGCTGGCCGAGATCACCCCCCAGGTCGCCCCCTTCGTGAAACCGGCCTGGCGAATCCTCGGCGACCAGATCCGCGCCGGCCGGCGGGTCCTGTTCGAGGGCGCCCAGGCCACCCTGCTGGACGTCGACCACGGCACCTATCCCTATGTGACCAGCTCCAACACCGTGGCCGGCCAGGTGGCGGCGGGCTCCGGGGTCGGGCCCCAGGCGGGCGGCTACGTCCTGGGCATCGTCAAGGCCTACACCACCCGGGTCGGCGAGGGTCCCTTCCCCACCGAGCTGCACGACGAGATCGGCGCCCGGCTGGGCGACAGGGGGCACGAGTTCGGTACGGTCACCGGCCGGCCCCGCCGCTGCGGCTGGTTCGACGCCGCCCTGGTGCGCCAGTCGGTCCGGGTCGGCGGCGTCGAGGGCATCGTCCTGACCAAGCTGGACGTGCTGGACGGGATCGAGACCCTGAAGATCTGCACCGGCTACACCCTCGACGGCCAGCCAGTGGACTACCTGCCCGCCGGCCTGCGCGACCAGGCCCGCCTGGTTCCGGTCTACGAGGACATCGAGGGCTGGAGCGACAGCACCGAGGGCGCCCGCTCCTGGAAGGACCTGCCGGGTGCGGCGGTGAAGTACGTCCGCCGGATCGAGGAACTGGTGGGCGCGCCGGTGGCCCTGTTGTCCACCAGTCCCCAGCGGGACGACATCATCATGATACGGGACCCGTTCCTGGACTGAGGCGGATTCATCCGATCCCGACCGACAGCCGGCGACGCTGCTCCCGTGAGACATCCGCAATGGCGGCCGCCGGGCTTGTGGTCAGACGTCTCAGGACCTCAATTGCGCCGGACTGAACTCCCGAGATCGGATGGCTCCAACGCCCAGATCAGGGTGAGGCCAACATCGCGGAGGGGGGTTAGGTCCGACCCTCGCCAGATGGCGCATACGACATGATCGACGATGGCGCCGGCCTTCCTCAACACGGCGACGCTCTCGATGATCTGCCCCCCTGTGGTGACCACGTCCTCGACGACGGTGACCTTCCTTCCCGCAACCTCCGGGCCTTCAATCGCCTTCTGGGTGCCGTAACCCTTCGCCTGTTTTCGAACGAATGTGGTTGGAAGTCCGGTATGGAGCGACAGGGCGGTGGCCAGCGGGATCCCGCCCAGCTCCAGCCCCGCGAGAACTTCCGTCCCGGACGGCAGCAGCTCGGCAAGCCGTCCAGCAAGCGGTCTCAGGAGGTCGGGTCTCGCTTCAAACTGATACTTGTCGAAATAGCGATCCGTGGTTGTTCCTGACCGAAGCTGAAACTGACCTTCAAGCGTGCACACGTCACCGATGGAGGCCGCAAGGTCGCGAAGTTCAGTCTTGGTCAATTCTTGGGCTCCAGGTTCAGATGTGAGAGACTGAAGCGAGTGGAAGCCAAACTCAAGCGGCGAGCTTCCCAGGCACGGCGGGCGGCTATTGGACCGCCCGTTCGAAACGCGGTCACTGCGCCCCGATCACCCCGTCGATCACCGCAGTGACGCGCTCGATGAAGGCGGTGCGCTCAGGGCCCTCCAGGGCGGCGCCGCGGATCAGGCGCTCGACCAGGAAGCCGATGTAGATGGCGGCCAGCACGCGGGCCCGTTCCTGACCGGCCTCGTCGCCCAGCCAGTCCCGGATGGGGGCCAGGAAGCGCTCCTGCACCGCCCGCCCCAGCAGGGGCGCGGTGGTGGGCGAGGTGGCCGCCTGCAGCAGGAACTGGAAGGTCCGAGTCCGGGGATCGGCGATGTCGGCGGCGCCGGCCATCATCTCGGCCACGTCCCGGGAGAAGCGGCGCCGGTCCCAGTCGCGCAGTCGGTCAGGGGCGATGGTCGCCTTGAGGGCCTCGGTGAACAGCCCCTCCTTGCCCCCGAAATAGCGCGGGATCAGGGCCACGTCCGACCCGGCCAGGGCGGCGATGTCGCGCAGGGAGGTCCGGTCATAGCCCGTGACGGCGAAGGCGGTCTTGGCCGCCTCCAGTATGGTCGCGCGCGTCGCCGCTGCGTCACGCCGTCGCGGCGGGGCGAGGACGCCCGCCGCTTCCCCAAGCTCGGTCATGGAATCCGGTCCGGGCTCAGTTCCGGGCCGGAATGATGACCGGCAGGGTCTCGAAGCCGTGCACGAAGGCCGAGAAGTTGCGAACCGGCTCCCCGGAGACGCGGATCTCGGGGAAGCGCTTGAGGATCTCTTCCCAGATGATGGTCAGCTGCAGCTCGGCCACCCGGTTGCCCACGCAACGGTGGACGCCGAAGCCGAAGGACATGTGGTGCCGGGACTGGTCACGGTCGATGATGTAGGCGTTGGGGTTGTCGATCTCGTCCTCGTCCCGGTTGCCGGAGAGGTACCACATCACCACGCGCTCGCCGGCCTTGATGGTCTTGCCGCCGAGCTCGAAGTCGGTCTTGGCCACGCGCGACATGTGCGCCAGGGGGGTCTGCCAGCGGATGGTCTCGGAGACCATGGACGGGATCAGGGCCGGGTTGGCCCGCAGTTTGTCGTACTGGGCCGGGAACTGGTTCAGGGCCACGACACTGCCGGAGATGGTGTTGCGGGTGGTGTCGTTGCCGCCGACGATCAGCAGGATGACATTGCCTCGATAGGTGTCGCGGTCCATCTCCCGGGTGGCCGGGTTATGCACCAGCATGGAGATCAGGTCGGCGGACGGCTCGGCGTTGACCTTCTGGTTCCACAGCTCTTCGAAGGCGCCGAAGCATTCGCCCATGGCCTGGAACTTGTGCTCCCAGCTCTTCACGGGGCCATGACCGGGCGGGTTCGTCACGATGTCGGACCAGTAGGTCAGCTTGCGGCGGTCCTCGAAGGGGAAGTCGAACAGGGTCGCCAGGGTCATGGCGGTCAGTTCCTTCGACACCAGGTCGACCCAGTCGAACTCCTTGCCGATGGGCAGGGAGTCGAGGATCAGGCCCGCGCGCTCCCGGACGATGGGCGCCATGCGCTGCAGGTTGGCCGGCGCCACGGTGGGGCTGACCGCCTTGCGCTGCACGCCGTGCTCGGGCTCATCCATGGTGATGAAGCCGGCGCCGCCGCCGGTGCGGGGCCGGGCCAGTTCACCCAGCACCTTCTGCTGCTCGGCCAGGGCCACCAGGTTGGGCAGGGTGATGCCCTGGGCCGAGGAGAAGATCTCGTGGTTGGTGTCCACCGCCATGATGTCCTTCCACCGGGTCACGGACCAGTAGGGCCCGAAGTCGCTTTCGGCGGTGAAGTGGACGGGGTCCTCGCGCCGCAGGCGGGCGAAGACCGGCAGGATGGCGTCCTTCTGGAACCGGTCGGCGCGGCCGGGGTTCAGCAGCTCCAGCGGGGTCTCGTTGGCCTCGCGGATGGCCTCGTCGGTGTCGATCCTGACGGCGATATTCATGGCGGTCTCCCTCGCGGGGCCGCTCTCATCCGGGGCCTCCCGCAGGGCGGAACCTGCGCCTGGCCCAACGCCATGTCAATGCGTGTTGACTTGTGGCGAGCCGCCGCCGGGCGAGCCCGTCAGGACTCGACCAGGTTCTTCTCGCGCGCCGAGGCGATCATGGCCTTCTGCAGCTTCTCGAAGGCCCGCACCTCAATCTGGCGGACCCGCTCGCGGCTGACCCCGTACTGGGAGGCCAGGTCCTCGAGGGTGGTGGGGTCATCCTTCAGCCGGCGCTCGGTCAGAATGTGCCGCTCGCGGTCGGTCAGCTCGGTCATGGCCGCCTCCAGCAGGCTCATCCGCTGGGTGTGCTCCTGGTCCTCGGCGACCTGGGTCTCCTGGCTGACGGCGCCGGTGTCCTCCAGCCAGTCCTGCCACTCGCTCTCGCCGTCCACCCGCATGGGGGCGTTGAGGGAGGCGTCGGGCCCGGACAGCCGGCGGTTCATCGAGACGACTTCGGACTCCTCGACCCCCAGCTTGGTGGCGATCAGCTCGACCTGGTCGGGGTGGAGGTCGCCCTCCTGGAAGGCCGAGATGGCGCTCTTGGCCTTGCGCAGGTTGAAGAAGAGCTTCTTCTGGGAGGCCGTGGTGCCCATCTTCACCAGGCTCCAGGAACGCAGGATGTATTCCTGGATCGAGGCGCGGATCCACCACATGGCGTAGGTGGCCAGGCGGAAGCCCTTGTCCGGCTCGAACTTCTTGACGGCCTGCATCAGGCCGACATTGCCCTCGGAGATCACCTCGCCGATGGGCAGGCCGTAGCCGCGATAGCCCATGGCGATCTTGGCCACGAGCCGCAGGTGGCTGGTGACCAGCCGGTGCGCCGCCTTCGGATCCTCGTGCTCCCGCCAGCGCTTGGCCAGCATGAACTCCTCATCCTTGGTCAGCATGGGGAACTTGCGAATCTCGGTCAGGTAGCGCGACAGACCGCCTTCGGGGGTCATCACGGCCAGAGCGTTCGCGGCCATCGGTCAGTTTCCTCCAGATGGGAGGACGGCAAAGACCAACCCCCTAGGTCGGATTTCACCTAGTGACCGAAAGCGGCGGCTTCAAGGCGAAGCCAAGCGGCCTCCGGTTACAAATCCGACAGGCGCGCCTCCAGGGCGGCCATGTCCGGCGGCGGAGCGGATTCGAACCTCAGCCCCGCCCCCGTCACCGGGTGGACAAAGCCCAGCACCGCGGCGTGCAGGGCCTGCCGGACCAGGCCGGACTCCCGGAGGGCCTCACGGACCGCCGCAGCCGGAGCCCCGGAGCCGTAAACAGGGTCGCCCAGGCAGGGAGATCCAAGCGAGGCCATGTGGACCCGGATCTGGTGGGTGCGCCCGGTCTCCAGCCGACAGGCCAGGCGCGCCGCCAGGGGCGCACCCGGCGGACCAAAGGTGCGCTCGGTCCGGTAGTGGGTCACCGCCTCCCGCCCGCCTGTCTTCAGGACCGCCATCTTCATCCGGTCATGGACAGACCGGCCGATCCGGGTGCGGATCTCGCCGGCGGGCGGCCTCGGCGCACCTCGGACCAGGGCGATGTAGCTGCGCTCGATGTCATGGGCGGCGAACAGGGCGGCGAGGCCCTGGTGGGCGGCGTCGGTCTTGGCCGCGACCATGACCCCGGAGGTTTCCTTGTCCAGTCGGTGGACGATCCCGGGCCGGGCCACCCCGCCGATACCGGAGAGGGAGGCGCCGCAGTGATGCAGCAGGGCGTTGACCAGGGCCCCATCCGGCACGCCGGGCCCCGGGTGCACGGCCATGCCTGCAGGCTTGTTCACGACGATCAGGTCGGCGTCCTCGAACAGGACCTCCAGCGGCAGGTCCTGGGGCTCAGGGAGGGCCGCCGCCGGGGGGGGGACCGCCACCCGGTAGGTCCCGGGGACCGCCCGGCCCGAGACGTCCCGCACCGCCGCGCCACTCCGGGTCACCGCGCCGGCCTCCATCAGGGCCCTGAGCCGGGCCCGGGAGAGTTCAGGCAGGGCGTCGGCCAGGGCCCTGTCCAGGCGCCCCGCCACTCCGGCCGCCAGGACAGCCTCGAGGACCTCGCCGCCGGAGGTCGACTCCGGCCCGCTTTCGTCGAATCCGTCGGGGGCATCGGGCGCGGCCATGCGGCATGATCCCGACTCCGGCGAGGCGTGCAAGGGCTAGGCTCTCGACACGGGTTCGTCATCGGGCTTGTCTAGGGTTACAGACTTGAGGCCGCCGGACCGGGCGGCGGGGGGAGTTCATGAACATGCGCATCGATCGTCGCCAGGCCCTGGCCCTGTTCGGAGCGGGAACCGCCGCCGCCGCGGGGCCGGCCGCGGCCCAGGAGCAGGGGGTGCGGTTCGACCACGGCGTCGCCTCCGGCGATCCCACGGCAGACCAGGTCATCCTCTGGACCCGAATCACGCCCATGGACCCCTCCGCCGGCGCCATCGCCTACGAGTGGAGCCTCAACCCCGTCGACCGCCGGGCCGGTGGGGCGAAGTCGGGCCGGGGAACCACTTCGGCGGCCCGGGACTTCACCGTCAAGGTCGACGTCGGCGGTCTGGACGCCGGTCGGGCCTATACCTTCACCTTCACCTCGAATGGCGTGACCTCGCCCATGGGCCGCACCCGCACCCTGCCCGAGGGCCCGGTGGAGGACGCCGTGCTGGCCATCGCCTCCTGCGCCCTCTACCCCGGCGGCCATTTCAACGCCTACCAGGCCATCGCCGACCTGCCCCGGGTGGACGCCGTCCTGCACCTGGGCGACTACATCTACGAGTACGCTGCAGACGGCTATGGCGCCGAGACCGGCAGGAAACTGAACCGCCTGGTCCGGCCGGCCCACGAGATCGTCACGCTCGCGGACTATCGGAACCGCCACGCCCAGGTGAAGACCGATCCCCAGCTCCAGGCCGCCCACGCCCGGGCGCCCTGGATCGTGGTCTGGGACGACCACGAGACCGCCAACAACAGCTGGGTCGGCGGCGCCGAGAATCACGAGAAGGACGAGGGATCCTGGAACCGCCGCAAGGCCGTGGCCATCAAGGCCTATTACGAGTGGATGCCGATCCGCGAGCCGGACGGCGGCGGCTTCTCCATCAACCGGGCCTTCGAGTTCGGCGATCTCGCCACCCTCTTCATGCTCGAGACCCGGCTCACCGCGCGGGATGAGCAGCTCGACTACGCCAAGGACCTGAACGGTCCGGACGGCAAGCCGGACGTCGCCCGGTTCCGCAGGCGGCTGGCCGATCCCGACCGGCGCATGATGGGCCCGTCCCAGGCGGACTGGCTGCGCCGCGGCCTCGCCAATTCCGTCCGGACCGGCCGGACCTGGCAGGTCCTCGGCAACGAGGTGGTCATGGCGCGGGTGGGCGTCCCCGACCTGCGCGCCGCCCTGGGCCCGGAAAAGTTCGCCGAGGCCGCCGCGGGCCTCGGCCCAGACGGCGTCCGTCGCCTGGACCGCATGTCCGGCATCGCCAGTCTGGGCCTGCCCTACGGCCTCGACATGTGGGATGGCTATCCCGCCGACCGCCAGCGCCTCTACAGCCTGATCCAGAGGGCCAAGGCCAACGCCGTCGTCGTCTCCGGCGACAGTCACGCCTTCTGGGCCAATGAGCTCTACGACGCTCCCGACGGCGGAAACCGGGTGGGGGTGGAGTTCGGCACGACCGCCATCACCAGCCCGAGCGTCGGCGATATCCTGACCGGCGTCCCCGTGGGCCAGGTGATGGCCGACGCCAACCGGGAGGTGGTCTATTCCGACCAGTCGGCCAAGGGCTTCGTCCTCCTGACCCTCGGCCGCACCGAGGGCAAGGCCGAGATGATGGCCGTCTCCACCATCCTGGAGACCACCTTCACCACCCGGGTGCTGAAGACCTTCACCTTCACGCCCGGCGCGGATGGGGTGTCCGGTCTGAAGGAGGCCTGACGCCACAAGCCCCGTTGGCCCCTGAATCCTGTTTCGATCCGATAACCGGTTCCCGCTTATCAGAGCACGATCTAGTCCTCGGCCAGCATGAAGTGGCCCCGGAGGGCGGCGATGGGCTGACTTCGGGCTTCCTGCCAGGCTTCGACGTGGACGTTGGCGATGCGGCGTCCGACCTTTCGCAGGTCGGCGCGGGCATAGGTGGTCAGGGCCCGGCCGGGGCGCAGGTACTCGATGGTGACATCGATGGTCTTGTGGACCCTGGGGGTGGACTGGGTCACCGCCAGCTGGGCCAGGGCGGTCATCTCGAGGAAGCCGCCGATCACCCCGCCGTGGAGGGCCGGGAGCAGGGTGTTGCCGATGAGGTGGGGCGAGAAGGGCAGGACGCCGGTCAGCTCGTCGCCGGCCAGCTCGGCCGTCATGCCCAGGAACCGGATGTAGGGCGCCCGCGCCAGGAAGGCCCTGAGGTGATCTTCCGGGGTCATGCCGCGCCTCCCGTCCCGGGGCCGACGGGGCCGGCCAGCATGAAGGCGGCCTGGGCCGTGGCGATGGGATCGGCCGGGTCGGCGTCCCAGGCGTGGGCGCGGACGAAGGCGATCGACCGGGTCATATAGTAACAGTGGGCCTCCACCGTGACCCCGGCCCGGGACGCGGCGGGGCGCATGTAGTCGATGCGCAGGTCGAGGGTGGCGGTGGGTCGCCGCTCGCCCGTGGTGGCGGTGATGGCCATGCCGCAGCAGTGGTCGAGCAGGGAGGTGACGACGCCGGAGGCGATCACGCCGGTGTCGGGATCGCCCACCAGGTCCTCGCGCCAGGGTGCGTGCATGACGCCGCGGGCATCGGCGGCCGAAACCATCTGGAAGCCGAGGGCGGCGGCCTGGGGGACCTCGGTCGCCATGGCGGCGGCGGCGTCAAGGTTGGGGTTTGGCAGGTTGGGATTGGGATCGCTCATGCCTTCCGTTTGCAGCGAGCGAAGGGACGGGTCAATGCGCCGTCAGGCCCCGTCGACCTCGGCGGCGAGGAAGGCGGCGAGGTCGCCGCCGGCAAACTGCAGGCTGCGCACCCCTGCCCGACGGCCGGCCTCCAGGTCGATAGCCTTGTCGCCCACCATCACTGAGCGGGCGGCGTCCACGGGCCAGTCAGCCATGGCCTTCAGGAGCATGCCGGGATTGGGCTTGCGGTCCGGCGGGTCGGGGTGGCGGTAGCGGTCCTCGATCGCCTCGGGGTGGTGAGGGCAGTGATAGAAGGCGTCGATCCGCGCACCCGCCGCCGCCAGGTCCTTGATCATCCGCGCATGCAGGGCGTGGACGTCGTCCTCGGAATAGTAGCCCCGCCCGACCCCCGACTGGTTGGTCACCACGAAGACCCACCACTCGCGAGCGTTGAAGGCCGCCACGGCTTCCCGGGCGCCGTCGATCCAGCGGAAGTCCTCCCAGCGGTGCACATAGCCGCGGTCCTCGTTGAGGACGCCGTCGCGGTCGAGGAACAGGGCGGGCCGGAGCAGGGAGGTCACAGGCGCAGTCTAGCGGCCTTGCCGCGCTCTGGCGATTTCCCTTCTGCGCCCGCCGTCCTATGTTCAGGTGAACACCAGCGGAGCCTCAAGTGACGCCGACGCCTCCGAGCCCCGTCCTGACCATCGAGGACCTGCGCATCGATTTCCAGACCCGTGACGGGTCCGTGCCCGCGGTCCGGGGCGTGTCCCTGCAGGTCCTGCCGGGCGAGACTCTGGGCGTCGTGGGCGAGAGCGGGTCGGGAAAGAGCCAGACCTTCATGGCGGTCATGGGCCTGCTGGCGCCTAACGGCCGGGCAAGCGGCTCGGTGCGCTTCGAGGGGCGCGAGATCCTTGGCGCCCCGAAGCCGGAGCTGAACCGCGTGCGCGGCGCGGGCATGGGCATGATCTTCCAGGACCCCCTGACGGCCCTGACCCCCCACCTGAAGATCGGCGACCAGCTGGGCGAGCCCCTGCGGCGGGCCCGCGGCCTGTCGGCGCGGGAGGCCCGGGCCGAGGCCCTGCGCTGGCTGGAGCGGGTGCGAATCCCCGACGCAGCCCGGCGCCTCGACCAGTATCCGCACGAGCTGTCTGGAGGCATGCGACAGCGGGTGATGATCGCCGGCGCCATGGCCTGCGCGCCCCGCCTGTTGATCGCCGACGAGCCCACCACCGCCCTCGACGTGACCGTCCAGGCCGAGATCCTCGACCTGATGGAGGAGCTGACCCGGGAGAGTGGGACGGGGCTGGTGCTCATCACCCACGACATGGGCGTGGTGGCGCGGCTGGCCGACCGGGTCTGCGTGATGAAGGACGGCGCCTATGTGGAGGCCGGGCCTGCACCGGAGGTCTTCGCCCGTCCGCGCACGGACTACGCCCGCAATCTGCTGGAAGCGGCGCCCCGCCTGGACCGCGCCGACCGCGGCGGCCGGCCCGCCCCCGGCCCGGTCGCCCCGGACGCACCCCTGGCCGTTGAGGCCCGGGATGTGAAGGTCTGGTTCCCCGTGCGCCGGGGCCTGTTCGGGCGGCGGGCCGACCTGCGGGCCGTGGACGGGGTCAGCCTGGAGATCCGGCAAGGTGAGACCCTGGGGGTGGTGGGCGAGAGCGGCTGCGGCAAGTCAACCCTGTCCCGGGCGGTCCTGAGGCTGATTCCCCGAACAGCCGGGGCGGTCACCCTCTTGGGCCGGGACATCCCCGAGGCGGACCGCGAGGCCCTGCGGTCGGCGCGCCGCGACCTGCAGATCGTCTTCCAGGACCCCCTGGCCAGCCTGGATCCGCGGATGCCTGTGGGCGATTCCATCGCCGAGCCCCTTGGGGTCTTCCAGCCCCATCTCCAACGCCGGGCGCGCGAGGCCCAGGTGCGCACCATGATGGACCGGGTCGGCCTGTCCGGGGACCTGATCAACCGCTATCCGCACGAGCTGTCCGGCGGCCAGAACCAAAGGGTCGGCATCGCCCGGGCCATGATCCTGAAGCCGCGGGTCGTGGTCTGCGACGAGGCGGTCTCTGCCCTCGACGTCTCGATCCGGGCCCAGATCATCGACCTGCTGATCGATCTTCAGGCCGAGTTCGGCATGGCCATGATGTTCATCAGCCACGACCTGGCTGTCGTCCGCGAGATCAGCCACCGGGTCGTGGTGCTTTACATGGGTCGGGTGGTGGAGGAGGCACCGGCGGACCGCATCTTCACGGACGCGCGCCACCCCTACACCCGAACCCTGATCGCCTCGGCCCTCATCCCCGACCCCGGAGTCGAGCGCACCCGCCCGCGTCTCCGGCTGCATGGCGAACCGCCCAGCCCCCTGGACCCGGACGCCGCCCTCCGCTTTCTTCCCGGACGCCGGGGCGAGACCCCGCCCTACCGCCCGCAACTCCTGGAAGCGGGCCCCGGCCACCGGGTCGCCGAGTTCGACCCCCAGGCCTGAGCTTTCCCTTTTCCGGCGGAGCGACTAGGGAAGTGCCCCTGAAAGTCGCAGGTCCGCCATGAGCCTCACCCTCGCCGATGTCCGCGCCGCCGCCGACCGTATCGCCGGCCGGGTCGAGCGCACGCCGATGCGCAAGTCCCAGACCCTCTCGGAAATCACCGGGGCCGAGGTCTGGGTGAAGTTCGAGAACCTGCAGTTCACCGCCGCCTACAAGGAGCGGGGCGCCCTCAACACCCTGCTCCAGCTGTCGGACAACGAGTCCCGTCGGGGCGTCATCGCCGCCTCCGCGGGCAATCACAGCCAGGGCCTGGCCTACCACGCCGCCCGGCTGGGCATTCCCGTGACCATCGTCATGCCGCGCTCGACCCCCTTCGTGAAGGTCCAGCAGACCCGGGCCTTCGGCGCCGAGGTGGTCCAGGATGGCGACACCTACGACGAGTCCGCCGCCATTGCTCGGAAGCTCTGCGATGAGCGCGAGCTGACCTTCGTCCACCCGTTCGATGACCTGAAGGTCATGGCCGGACAGGGCACGGTCGCGCTGGAAATGTTCGAGGAACAGCCGGACATCGAGGTCCTGCCCGTGCCCATCGGCGGCGGCGGCCTGATCGCCGGCTGCGCAACCGTGGCCAAGTCCATCAACCCGAACTGTCGGGTGATCGGCGTCGAGCCGGCCATGTATCCGTCCTTCACGGCGCGCATGCAGGGCATCGAGGCCGTCACCGGCGGGGCGACCATCGCCGAGGGCATAGCTGTCAAGCGGGTCGGCGACCTGACCTACGGGGTCGCCCGCCCTCTGATCGACGAGGTCCTGCTGCTCGAGGAGCCCTTTCTCGAGCAAGCCGTGGCCCTGTTCTGCAACGTGGAGAAGACGGTCGCCGAGGGCGCCGGTGCGGCGGCCCTCGCCGCTCTCCTGGCCTATCCGGACCGGTTCCGGGGCAAGAAAGTCGGGGTGATCCTCTGCGGTGGCAACATCGACACCCGCCTTCTCGCCTCGGTCCTCACCCGCCAGCTGGTCCGGGACCAGCGCCTCGTTTCCCTTCGGATCATCGGAGACGACCGCCCGGGCCTGCTGGCCAATGTCTCGGCCCTGATCGGCCAGATGGGCGCCAATATCGTCGAGGTGGCCCACAACCGCCTGGCCCTGGACGTGCCGGCCAAGGGTGCGGAGTTCGACATCTTGATCGAGACCCGCGACGCCCGGCACACCGAAGAAATCATGGAGGCCCTCAGGGCCCGGGGCTATCCGCCCCGCGCGGTCTGAAGGAGACCCCAATGCGCCTCGTCCTCATCGCCCTGGCCGCTGGCCTGTCCCTGCTCGCCGCCTGCCAGAGGGGCCCGGACCCCAAGGTCCTGGCCGCCAACGCCGAGGCGGGTAAGGCCTTCCTGGTCAAGAACGCCGCCGAGCCCGGGGTGAAGGTCCTGCCGTCCGGCCTGCAGTATGTGGTGGCCCGCACGGGCCCCGCCGACGGCGTCCGCCCCCTGCCGGGGGACCAGATCAAGGTGCACTACGAGGGCAAGCTCCTGTCCGGCGAGGTCTTCGACAGCTCCTACGATCGGGGTGTTCCCGCCGTCATGCCCCTGGATGGCCTGATCCCGGGATGGGTCGAGGCCCTGCAGCTCATGCGGCCGGGGGATGAGTGGCGCATCTTCGTGCCGGCGGAGCTTGGCTATGGCGACCGGGGCGGCGGACCGATCCCGCCCGGCGCGACCCTGGTCTTCCGGATCGAGCTGATCGACGTCCTGCCAGGCCCTCGCCACAAACAGGCGGGCTGACCGCGTCAGCCCCGCCGGCGGATCACCACCCGGCGGCCGAGGAGGTCGAGAGGATTCCAGGTCATGGCCCGGGCGATCTCCCAGGACGAGGCCCTGCGGGTCGCCTGGGTGCGTCGGCGGGCGGCGAAGGCCGCCGGCAGGTCGGCCAGGGCGGCCCGTGCGCCCCTGAGGTTGGGTCCCAGCCGCCCCTGGGTCGCCAGCCGCAGGAAGAGTGTGGCGGTGGCGACCGCGTGCAGGGGCAGGGTCAGCCAGAACAACAGGGGCGGGGTATCCTTGATGAAGACCCTTATGCGGTTCCGGGCGCCATGGAAGCTGGCGAAGTCAGAACCCGCCCCGCCGGTGGAGGCCGAGCCGACGTGGGCGACCAGGGCGTCGGGGATGACCATGCAGGCGCCGCCAGCCAGCCGGATGCGGTAACCCAGGTCGACGTCCTCACAGTACATGAAGAGGTCCTCGTCGAACCCGCCCAGGGCCTCGAACAGGGACCGCCGTATGAGCATGGCGCCCCCGCAGGCCGAGAAGCATTCGCCTTCGGCCACCGGGCCGGGATCGGCCAGGCCGTAGCCGCCGCGATAGGGAATGCCGGGCAGGCTCATCACGTCGCCCAGGCCGTCGAGGCGTCCGGGTGCGTCGGCCATGGCCTGGCGGCAGCCGAAGCATTCCACCCCGGGGTTGCGCACAGAGCCCGCGAGCAGGCGCTCCAGCCAGTCCGGCGCCGCGAAGGCGTCGGGGTTCACCAGGGCCAGCCACTCGCCCTTGGCCTGTCGGGCGCCGAGATTGACCCCGGCGGCGAAGCCCAGGTTGGCGCCCGCCGGAACCGGGGTGATTCCGGGGACCTCGCGCATCGCCGCCTCCGGCGCGCCGTCGGTGGAAGCGTTGTCGACCAGCAGGATCTCAAGGGGCGGCAGGGTCTGGCTGGCCAGGGCCGAAAGGCAGCGGATCAGGTCCGGGCCCGACTGCCAGGCGACCACGATGACGCTGACCGAGCCCTGGGTCGCCCTCCCGGGGTTGTCTTTCGCCGCGTCCCGCGCCATGCCTCGCACCCTTCGCGGCCTTGCCGCCCGTATCCGGGAATTCCATGACGACCGTAACGCCCCTGGCCCTTCCCGAGGTCCTGCTTATCACGCCCCGCCGCCATGGCGATGCGCGGGGATGGTTCTCCGAGACCTGGAGCCGCCGGACCCTGGCCACCGCCGGGGTCGATGCTGAATTCGTCCAGGACAACCAGGCCTTCAACGCCCGGACGGGAACCGTCCGCGGCCTGCATTTCCAGGCGGCGCCGCACGCCCAGGCCAAGCTGGTCCGGGTGCTGTCCGGGGCCATACTGGACGTCGCGGTGGACGTCCGGCCGGGATCGCCGACCCGCGGCCGCTGGGTCTCTGCACAGCTTACCGCCGAAGGGGGCGAGCAGCTCTTCGTCCCGCGCGGCTTCGCCCACGGCTACTGCACCCTCTGCGATGACGTCATGCTGGCCTACAAGGTCGACGGCGACTATGCGCCCCAATCTGAGGGCGGGGTGATCTGGAACGATACGGACCTGGCCATCGACTGGCCGGTGTCCGGTGCGGACGCCGTCCTGTCCGACAAGGATCGCCTCTTGCCCCGCCTCGCCCAGCTTCCCGATCCCGCCTTCTGAGTTGCCGTTCCCGCCCATGACCCAGACCGCCTTCGAGGACCACGAGCTCCTCGCCCTTCTCGACCTGGAGACCCTGGACACCGACCTCTTCCGGGGGTTCAACCCGCCTTTCGAGACCCGCCGGATCTATGGCGGCCAGGTGGTGGCCCAGTCCCTCGCGGCGGCGTACCAAACGATCGAGGGGCGGGACTGCCACTCCCTGCACTGCTATTTCATCCGCCCCGGGAACCCCAAGCTTCCCATCCTGTTCCAGGTCGACCGGGCGCGGGACGGCGGGTCCTTCAGCGTCCGCCGGGTGGTGGCCATTCAGAACGGCAAGCAGATCTTCAACCTCGCCGCCTCCTTCCAGGTCCCTGAGACCGGCTTCGAGCACCAGCTGCCCATGCCGGACGCCCCGCCTCCGGAATCCCTGAAGAACGAGGAGGAGCTGCGGGCCGAGGCCGGCCTCGACCCGGCCTCCCGGCGAATCTGGCCGGTGGAGCTCAAGCCCTGCGAGCCGGTTCCCCATGGCTTCGTCGGCGCCCGCGAGCCGGTGGACATGTGCTGGTTCCGCACCCGCCTGCCCCTTGGGGACAGTGTCGCCGTCAACCAGTGCGCCCTGGCCTATGGTTCGGACATGACCCTGATGGACGCTTCCCTGCGCCCGCACGGGGTGGACTGGGACAGCGGACGGCTGCAGGCGGCCAGCCTCGACCACGCCATGTGGTTCCACCAGGCGACCGACTTCCACGACTGGCACCTCTTCGTTCAGGACAGTCCGTCGGCCTCCGGCGGGCGGGGCTTCAACCGGGGCCAGATCTACGCCCGGGATGGAAGGCTGGTCGCCGAGGCCGCCCAGGAGGCGCTGATCCGCTGGCGCTGACGCGGCGTCACGGTGGCCCGGCGGCGAAATCCGTGACAGCTTGGCGCTCCCGGTCGGGAGGGAGCCCATGGACCTGATCCTTCACCACTACGACGCCTCGCCCTTCTCGGAGAAGGTGCGGATCGTCTTCGGCATGACCGGCCAGGCCTGGTCCTCGGTGATCACCCCCAACATGATGCCCAAGCCGGACCTGACGCCCCTGACGGGCGGCTACCGGCGCGCGCCGGTCCTGCAGATCGGCGCCGACGTCTACTGCGACTCCATGGTCATCCTCGACGAGCTACAGAGGCGCACGCCCCTGCCGGGCGACCGGGGCCTGCCGGGCCTGAGGGGGATTGGCCTCTGGGCGGACCGCCTGTTCTTCCAGGCCACCGTGCCGGTGATCTTCGGCGAACTGGGCCACCTGACGCCCAAGACCTTCATCGCCGACCGCGAGAAGCTGTCCGGCCGCCCCTTCGACGTGGAGGCCATGGCCCAGGCCGCCGGGCCCATGCAGATCCAGTGGCGGGGGCACGCGGCCTGGATCGACCATGCCCTGGGGGACTCGCCCTTCCTGGCCGGCCAGGCGCCGGGGCTGGCCGACGCCTCGGCCTGGATGAACATCTGGTGGCTGAAGGGGGCCCTGCCGGACACCTACAACCGCCTCACCGCCGGCCTGGACCGGTTGGAGGCCTGGCGGCGGCGGATGGCCGGGATCGGCCACGGCGCGCGGACAGAGACCACCGGGGCGCAGGCCCTTGAACAGGCCCGCAGCGTCAGGCCCGCCGACCCGCCCGCTCATGATCCCAATGACGCCCTCGGCCTGTCGCCGGGCGATCCGGTTGTTGTCATGGCCGACGACTACGGCCGCGATCCCATCGCCGGGGCCCTGGTGGCCGCGCGGCCCGACCGCCTCATCCTGGCCCAGGAAACCCCGGACCTCGGCCGCCTGCACCTGCATTTCCCCCGGGTGGGCTACGTCGCCCTGCCCGGCAAGAGCTGAAGGAGACCCTCATGGAAGACCGCATCCAGGTGACCCTCGAGAACGGCGTCGCCGACGTCCGCCTCGTCCGCACCGACAAGATGAACGCCCTGGACGACCGCATGTTCCAGGCCCTGGTGGACACCGGCGAGCGCCTCAAGACCGAGAAGGGCGTGCGGGCCATCGTGCTGTCCGGTGATGGCCGGGCCTTCTGCGCCGGCCTCGACATGGGCAACTTCGCCAAGATGGCCTCGGGCGAGCGCCGCGGCGGGGCGGGCCTGGTCACGCCGAGGCGCACCGAGGGCGGCTCGAACCACGCCCAGCATGCGGTCATGGTCTGGCGTGAACAGACGGTCCCAGTGATCGCCGCCATCCATGGCGTGGCCTTCGGGGGCGGCTTCCAGCTGGCCCTGGGCGCCGACATCCGCTTCGTCACCCCGGATGTCCGCATGGCGGTGCTGGAGATCAAGTGGGGCCTGGTGCCCGACATGGCGGGCCTGGTCCTGATGAAGCGGCTGGTGCGCGACGACGTCGCCCGGGAACTGACCTACACCGGCCGGGTCTTCAACGGCGAAGAGGCCCACCGCATGGGCCTGGCCACCCGGGTCTGCGCCGATCCCCGCGCCGAGGCCCTGGCCCTCGCCGCCGATATCGCCTCCAAGAACCCCGACGCCATCCGGGCCGGCAAGCGGCTGCTGGACCTGGCCCCGGACGCCGACCAGCACGCCATCCTCCTCGCCGAGAGCCAGGAGCAGGGCGCCCTGATCGGCTCGCCCAACCAGGTCGAGGCCGTGAAGGCCGCGATGGAGAACCGGGCCGGCGTCTACGCCGACTGAACCGACGCCCACTCGGCCCGGACGCCGGGGTCGGTCTCGGCCCCGGCGCGGGCGCCGGCCAGGGCCTGGAGGTCCGGGTGGGGCAGCAGGCGTCCCAGCGCCCAGACCGCGGCGCCCCGCACCAGGGGCGAGTCGTCCTCCAGCCGCGCGCTTGCGGCCGGGGCCAGGGCCGGATCGCCGGAATTGCCAATGGCGTAGAGGACATTGCGCACGAACCGGTCCCGGCCCGTGCGCTTGACCGGCGAACGGGCGAACCGGGTCCGGAAGGCCGCGTCGTCCAGGCCCGCCAGTTCGGCCAGGGGCGGGGCCGCCAGGTCGTCGCGGGCCGCCAGCCTCTGCTCGCGCCCGGCCCGGGCGAACTTGTTCCAGGGGCAGACGGCCAGGCAGTCGTCGCAGCCATAGATCCGGTTGCCCAGCCCGGGCCTCAGCTCAGGATCCACCGGCCCCTTGTGTTCGATGGTCAGGTAGGAGACGCAGCGGCGGGCGTCGAGCTGGTAGGGGGCGGGGAAGGCGGCCGTGGGACAGGCATCCAGGCAGGCCCGGCACTGGCCGCAATGGTCGGTTTCCTCCGGATCCGGCGGCAGGTCCGCCGTCGACAGGATGACGCCCAGGAAGAGCCAGGAGCCGAAGTCCCGGCTGACCAGGTTGGTGTGCTTGCCCTGCCAGCCCAGTCCCGCCTGCTGGGCCAGGGGCTTCTCCATCAGGGGGGCGGTGTCGACGAAGACCTTGAGGTCCCCGCCCAGCCGCGCAGCCATCCAGCCGCCCAGCTGCTTCAGCCGTCCCTTGATCACCTCGTGATAGTCGTCGCCCCGAGCGTAGACGGAGATGAGGCCCCGGTCGCGCAAGGCCAGGCTGTCAACGGGGTTTGTCTCCGGCCCGTAGTTCAGGCCCAGGACGACGGCGCTGCGGGCCTGCGCCCACAACGCCCTGGGATGGCTGCGCCGCTCCGCCGTGGCGGCCATCCACTCCATATCGCCATGGCGACCGGCCTCGAGGAAGGCCTGGAGCCTCGCCGTCGCCGGCCAGGACGCCCCGATCCCCGTGAACCGGCAAACATCGAACCCGAGGCCAGCCGCCCGCTGGCGGATCGCCTCGCGGAGGTCAGAAGTCGAGGTCGTCATAGTGCGCCGCCGGGGCCAGTCCGGGCCAGCGATCGGCAAGGAGGGGACGGAAGGCCGGACGGGACTTCAGCCGCATGTACCAGGTCTTGACCGCTGGATACCCGTCCCAGGGAACGTCTCCCAGGTAATCGATCACCGACAGGTAGGCGGCCGCCGCAAAGTCGGCCAGGGACATGCGCCGGCCCGCCAGCCAGTCCCGCGCCGCCAGAAGCGCCTCCAGATAGGCCATGTGATGGCGCAGGGACTCCCGCCCCTGACGCAGGGCCGCCAGGTCCGGGGCGCCGAGGCCGAGGAGGCGCTTCTCCATCTTCTCGTGCAGCAGGAAGCCGGCGACCTCCAGGTCGAACTTGCGATCGAACCAAAGGACCAGCCGCCGGGCCTCAGCTCTCTCCTCAGGCGACCGGCCCAGCAGGGGCGGTTCGGGGCAGGTCTCTTCCAGGTGATCGAGGATGGTCCGGGACTCACAGAGGACCAGGCCGTCCTCCACCATCACCGGCGTCACGCCCGAGGGGTTGAGGTCGAGGAAGCCCTCCGGCTGTTCCCAGTAGCGAACGGTCTGGTCGGTGAAGGCCAGCCGCTTCTCTCCCAGCGCCAGACGGACCTGGCGTGAGGCGGGGTCCAGCGGGAAATGGTGCAGGATGCGTTCGGTCATGCCCGGCCGGCGAGACGTTCTGTGTCCCTCCCACCTAGGCCTGACAGACCTTAAGGGGCGGTTTACTCTGCAGACTTGGCTTCAGAGAAAGCCCCGCCGTGGGGTTCGGCCAGGCCCCTTGGATCCGGATGGATCAGGATGTCGGCCATGGGGAAGGCTTCCAGCAGGCGGCGTTCGGCCTCGACGATGACCCGATGGGCGTCCTCCAGGGTCAGCAGGGGGTCGAGGTCCACATGCATCTGCATGTGCACGTAGGGTCCCGAGGCGCGTGTGCGCAGCTGGTGGACATCCGTCAGGCGCGGGTCCCGGGTGACCAGATCGACGATCCGGGCGCGTTCCGCCGCTGGAAGTTCCTGGTCCATCAGCTGGACGGCGGCCTCGCGGAAGACGCCGATGGCGCCCCAGAGAAGCAGGGCCGCGATGACCAGGGCGGCGGCGCCGTCCAGGCCGGACAGGCCCAGCCAGGCCGAGGCGCCGATGCCGGCCAGGGCCGCCATGTTGGAAGCCAGGTCCGAGGCATAGTGCGCGCGGTCACCGCTGACCGCTACGGATTGCGTCCGCCGTAGGACCCAGGTCTGGGCGGAGATGAGCACGAAGGTCATCACAGTGGACAGGCCCATGACCGCCAGGGCCCAGCCTCCGGCCTCAAGGGGTTGGGGATTGTGCAGGCTGCGGATCGCTTCCTGCCCAACAAGCGCCGCCGAGGCGAAGACAAGGCCCGCCTGCATCAGGCTCGCGAAGGCCTCAGCCTTTCCATGCCCGAACCGATGGTCATCGTCCGGCGGGACCGCTGCATACCGGACCGCGAAGAATGTGAGGGTGGAGGCCAGGAGGTCGAGGCTCGAGTCCGCGAGGGAGGCGAGCAGGGCGACGGAGCCGGAGGCGAGCCAGGCGCCCGCCTTGGCCGTTACCAGCAGGGCGGCGACGCCGACGGACATCAGGGTGATCCCCCGGGTCAGGGCGGCGGCGCGGTCCGGGGAGAGGCGGGCGTCAGACGGCATGTCGCCCTTCTAGCGCCCGCACCCCCCTCGGCCAAATCATTCCGTCCCCCGGAGGCTGGCGGGCTGTGGCCCTACATAGACCGACCGTGGCCGGATCAGCCGCCCCGTGGCGACCTGCTCCCAGGCATGGGCGACCCAGCCCGCCGACCGTCCCGCGGCGAAGATGCAGGTGAAGGCCGAAGGCGGGACGCCCAGGGCCTCCAGGAGAAGGGCGGTGTAGAACTCGACATTGGTCTCCAGCGGGCGGTCGGGCTTGCGGGTGCGCAGGATCTCCAGGGCCGCGGCCTCTACGGCTTCGCCGAGGGCCAGGCGCCCCTCGTCCGCGCCCAGGCGCCGGATGGCCGCCTTGAGGGCGTCAGCCCGGGGGTCCCGGACCCGGTAGACCCGGTGCCCGAAACCCATCAGCCGGTCGCCGCGGTCGAGGGCGGCTTCCAGCCAGGGACGGGCGTTCGCCGGTGATCCGATCCCGTCCAGCATATCGATGACAGGGCCTGGCGCACCCCCGTGCAGGGGTCCCTTCAGGGCGCTGATCCCCGCCAGGGCGGCGGAGACAAGGCCCGCCCGGGTCGACGCCGCCACCCGGGCGGCGAAGGTCGAGGCGTTGAGGCCGTGGTCGCTCACGGTCACCAGGTAGGCGTCGAGGGCCGCCGACTGGCCCGCGGTCGGCGACCGACCCAGGATCATCCGGAGGAGGTCCCCGGCGTGACTGGCGCCGGGGTCCGGGGCCAGGGGGGCGAGGCCCTCCCGCCGCCGCAGGAGGGCGCCCGTGAAGACCGCCGGCGCCGCCGTCACCCGAAGGGCGGCGTCCATGTCCTCGCCGTCCGCCAGACGCGCCATGAGGGCTCTCAGTCCCTCGACGGGGGACAGGGCGAGAAGTCCATCATCCAGGCGCGCGACCTCCGTCCAGACCTCCGCCCGGGCGGTCCCCAGGGCGGTCCTCAGATCCGCGGGCAGGTCTGGCCCCAGGCCCGACCAGAGGCGGGCGCAGACCGCCTCGAAGTCCGCGACGCCCGCCAGGTCCTCCAGGGCGGCGCCCCTCAGGATAAGGCGGCCCGCCTCTCCATCTACGTCCGACAGCACCGTGTGTGCGGCGACGACCGATTCCAGTCCGGCTTCCATGACTATCCCCTTTCCTTGGCAGGTCATGTGAGAGGAACCCAAGGCCCGGCAGGTTGACTCGTCAATCTTGATCAACTTAATCAATATTCGAATGACTGCGGGAGGCTGTCTTGATCGAATGGCTCTCGGCCGCCGAGGCGCTCGACCGGCTCGGGCTCAAGCCCCAGACCCTATACGCCTATGTCAGCCGGGGTCTCCTGGCGGCCCGACCGGATCCGGAGGACTCCCGCCGCAGCCTCTACCGGGCGCGCGAGGTGGAGGTCCTGGCCGAACGTCGCCGCCGCAGCCGGCGGCCCTCAGATGTCGCCGTCGGGGCCATGACCTTTGGGGAGCCGGTCCTCTCCTCGGCCATCACCACCGTCCACGCTGGCCGCCATTGGTACCGTGGGCGGGACGCCATCGCCCTGGCCGAGACCGAGACCCTGGAGTCGGTCGCCCGTCTCCTGAGAGGCGGCGACGGGGTGACCCTGAAGCGGTCGGACCGCCCCGCCCCCCCGACGGAGGGATCGCCCCTGGCCCGGGCCTTCCTGGCCCTGGCGGCGCGGGCGGCTCAGGCGCCGCCGGCCCTCGGCCAGCCGGTGATCGCCCGGTCTGCGGAGGCGGCGGTCCTTCTGGACATCTTCGCCGACGCCCTGGTGGCCGAGACGGAGCCAGGGCCGATCCATTTGCGACTGGCCAGGGCCTGGCGGCTGGGTCCGGGCCTGAGCCCGGGCGGACAGGGCGCCGACCTGATCCGCCGGACATTGGTCTTGCTGGCGGACCACGAACTGAACCCCTCGGCCTTCGCCGCCCGGGTGGCGGCCTCGACCGGCGCCTCCCTCGCCGCATCGGCGCTGGCGGGGCTGGCGGCCCTGTCCGGTCCGCGGCACGGAGGCGCCCCGGCCGCCCTGGCGCAGTTCCGGGATGACGCCCGTCGGCTGGGGCCCGGCGCCGCGGTCGCAGGGCGCCTCACCGAGTCGCGCAGCCTACCTGGCTTCGGACATCCCCTCTATCCGGAGGGCGACCCGCGGGCGTCGGCCCTGCTCCCGCGGTTTCAGGCGGCGAGGGACCTTCAGGCCCTCGCGGACCAGGTTCGGGCGACCACAGGACAGGAGCCCAACATCGACTTCGCTCTCGTGGCGCTTTGCGACCACCTGGATGCGCCCGAAGGCTCGGCCCTGTCGCTGTTCGCCGTCGCCCGGTGCGCCGGCTGGTTGGCCCACGCCCTGGAGCAGATCCAGGATGGCGGACTGATCCGGCCCCGGGCGCGCTATACCGGGGACATCTTTGATCAGGATCCGGCGACGTAGGCCTTCAGGATGTCGAGCGGCGCCAAGGCGAGCGCCTCCTCATGGGTCGCCGCGAGCACGATCTGCGGGGCGGCGCCGGCGTCGAGGGCCTCGCGCCAGCGGGGCGCGCAAAGGCACCAGCGATCCCCGGGCTTCAGCCCGGCGAAGCCGTAGGCCGGAACCGGGGTCGACAGGTCGTTGCCCACCGACTTCGAGAAGGCCAGGAACTCTGCGGTCATGACGGCGCAGACCGTGTGCATGCCGACGTCTTCCGCGCCGGTCTCGCAGCAGCCGTTCCGGTAGAAGCCGGTGACGGGGTCGAGGCCGCAGGGCTCAAGGGGACCGCCCAGCACATTGCGGGCGTCGGGTTCGTAGCGGGTGATCATGGCGTCATCATAGTCTAAGACCAGAGACCTCGTCGCCCCCGCCGTGAACGCCCGGAGCCCTGGCATGTCGACCGCCCGTCCCCGTCGCAGCGCCCTCTACATGCCCGCCGGCAACCCCCGCGCCATCGCGAAGGCCCGGGAACTGGCCTGCGACGTGGTGATCCTGGACCTCGAGGATTCCGTGGCGCCTGACGCGAAGCCGGCGGCGAGGGACCTCGCCGTCGCCGCGGTCGCCGAGGGCGGTTTCGGCCGGCGGGAGCGGGTGGTCAGGGTCAATGGCCTGGACACGCCCTGGGGCGAGGCGGACCTCGCCGCTGTGGCGGCCGGTCCCATCCCTCCGGACGCCGTCCTGGCGCCCAAGGTCTCGACGCCCGGGGACGTGGCCGCCTACGCCGCGCGCCTGCCCGCCGGCGTCGCCCTCTGGATCATGGTCGAGACCTGCGCGAGCCTCTTCGCCCTGGATCGCCTGGCCTCGGCGGGGGGGGCGCTCTCGACCCTGGTCGTGGGGTCAAATGACCTGGTCAAGGAGATGCGCTGCCAGGTCGACGCCGACCGGCGCCCCTTGCAGGCGGCCCTGTCCTTGACGGTCGCCGCCGGCCGGGCCCACGGATTGAGCGTCCTGGACGGGGTCTGGAACGACATCGCCGACCTCGAAGGCCTGGAGCGCCAGTGCCGGCAAGGCGTGGAGTTCGGCTTCGACGGCAAGACCCTGATCCATCCCGACCAGGTCGCCGCGGCCAATCACGCCTTCTCGCCGGACCCCCGGGAAGTCGCCTGGGCGCGCATCGTCGCCGCCGCCTTTGATTCGCCCGAAAATCGCGGCAAGGGCGTCCTGCGGGTCGAGGGCCGGATGGTCGAACGCCTGCACCTGGACCAGGCCCTCCGTCTCCTGGAGATCGCCGCAGCCCTCGAGGAGGCATGATCCAGACCCGCGTCGCCGCACTTCTGGTCCTGGCGTCACTGGCTTTCGCCTGGGCGCCTCCGGCCGCGCGTGCGCAGGACCCGGACCTGATCGGCGATCTGCTGAAGGCCGTCCCGACTCCTGAGGACGACGAGGAAGAGGAGGCTGACGGCGGCGACCTGGACCTTCCGGAGGTGGTGGAGACGCCCTCGGTCCGCTCAGGTCCGACCCCTGTACCGGGCCAGCGGGTGGGGGTGGATGACCACAGCCGCACGCCCGAGGGCCCCCTGAACGCGGCCGAACGGACCTATGAGGCCCGTCTTCGGGCGGGGTACGCAGCCGCCCAGGGCCGGCAGGGCGAGCTGGACGGGCGGTGGCTTGTCCGCAGCCAGGTCGGACCCCTCTACGCCTTCCAGTTCATCGATTCCGGCGCCGGGACCCTCGATGGGGCCTGGAGCGATCCCCGCCGGCCCGGCGCCCTGACGGGTTCGGGGTATCTGAGTGCGGTCAGCCGCACGGGCGGGCGGCTCGCCATCAGCCTGGAGGCGCCGCCACGCCGCGGAATGGTCCGGCTTCAGCTGCGGCCGGAGGCGCCGGGTCAGTGGGTCGGGACCCTGACCGAGGACGGGGTTGAGGTCACCGTGCGCATGCAGCGCGAGTGAGCCAGGGTCACACCGGGCCGCGACCGGGAAAGGGCGGATAGGGCTGTGCGCCGGGCGCCAGGGCCGGCCGGGCCGCGGCAAGGGCCCTCGGAAGGACCTCCGGCGTGAGGGCCACGGCTTCGCCAAAGCCCCAGACCGGCCCAGGCCAGGCCGGATCCCCGGCCCTCCGGCCCACCACATGCACGTGCAACTGGGGCGTGACATTGCCAAGGGCCCCGACGTTCAGCTTCTCCACCCCCAGGCCGAGGGCTGCGCCCAGCGCCCGGACGGCGTGGCCAGCGGCGACCACCTCCTCGACCAGGAGCCGGCGCTCTGCGACGGTCAGGTCCTCGATCTCCCGGGCGCCGGCGACCTGAGGGATCAGGATGAGCCAGGGCCAGCGGGCGTCGTCCTGCAGGCGGACATGGCAGAGGGGCAGCTCGTCCAGGGCGTGGGAGCTTGCGAGGAAGGCGGGATCGATCTCGGGCATGGGGGCCAGATTGGCCGCGCCCGGGGCCCGCCACAAGCGCTTGCAGCGTTGCAGGCTCCGTCGCTTACAGCTAGGGACGCTCCGACGCGGGCCGACCGCGGAACCCACACTCCGGAGACGAACCATGGCTTCCAGGAAACCCATCCGCGTGGCGGTCACCGGCGCGGCCGGCAATATCGGCTACGCCCTCCTGTTCCGCATCGCCTCGGGCGCCATGTTCGGCCCCGACCAGCCGGTTATCCTCCAGCTGCTGGAGATCCCGGTGGAAGGGCCCCAGAAGGCCCTCAAGGGCGTGGCCATGGAGCTTGAGGACTGCGCCTTCCCCCTGCTGGCGGGCATGGTCCTGACCGGCGAGGCCGAGGTCGCCTTCAAGGACGCCAACTGGTGCCTGCTGGTCGGCTCCAAGCCCCGCGGCCCCGGCATGGAGCGCGCCGACCTCCTGAAGGACAACGGCAAGATCTTCATCGCCCAGGGCAAGGCCATCGACGCCGTCGCCGCCGATGACGCCCGCGTGGCGGTGGTCGGCAACCCCTGTAACACCAACGTGATGATCGCCGCCGCCCAGGCCCGCCGCCTCCCGGCCGACCGCTTCACCGCCATGGTCCGCCTGGACGAGAACCGCGCCCGGGCCCAGCTGGCGCAGAAGGCCGGCGTGGCCATCGACGAGGTCACCGACCTCTACATCTACGGCAACCACTCGCCGACCATGTTTGCGGACTTCACCCACGCGAAGATCGGCGGCAAGGATGCAGCCAGCGTGATCGGCGACGAGGCCTGGCTGAAGACCGACTTCCTGCCCGCCGTCGGCAAGCGCGGCGCCGCCATCATCGAGGCCCGGGGTCTGTCCTCGGCCGCCTCGGCCGCAAACGCCCTGGTCGACCACGTTCGCGACCTGGTCACCCCTGGCAAGGTGCACTCGGTGGCGATCAGCAGCGAGGGCCGCTACGGCTTCGCCCCCGGCGTCTGGGCCGGCATGCCCGTGCGCACCACGGCGACCGGCTACGAGGTGATAGAGACCTTCGCCATGGACGACTTCGCCAAATCGAAGATCGCCCTGACCAACGACGAACTGGTCGGCGAGCGCGAGACCATCAAGGACCTCCTGGCCTGAGGCTTCAGACCCACCCTCGCCGCCGGAGCTCGGCGGCGTAGGTGCGGCTGACCGGCGCCTCCGATCCATCTTTCAATGTCAGGGTCGCCCGGCCGTCGCCCCGGCGGGCGTCCGCGATGCCGGCGCGCGCCACCCACCAGGACCGGTGCACCTGCATGCCCTCCTGGCCCTCCAGCTCGGCGACAGCGTCGGCCATGCGAAGGAGGATCAGGTCCTGCCCGGCGCTGGTATGCACGCGCAGATAGTGGTCCTCGGCCTCGACCGCCCAGATCTCGGCGCCCCGCAGCCGTATGGGAAGCCGCTCCAGGAAACGCGAAGAGGCCTTCGCCGGGCCGGGCTTCGGCGTGGGCTGCGGGACCGGGTTCACCGCGACCGAGAGCAGCGACATGGCCACGGACACCACCAGGGAGGTGCCGATGAAGCCGGGCAGGGCCGAGGGGCCGATGTCCGCCCCTGGGATCAGACCCGCCGTGAACCATACGATCATCCCGATCGGCGCGAAGATCAGGAGGCCGCCGAGGACCGCGTGGAGCCAACGGTTCAGCCCGGGTGCAAGACGGCCCGCCAGCAGGAAGCCCCCCAGGCCGATGGCGCCGGTCAGGACCGCCACCGGGACCATGTAGGCGAGCCTCACGCCCAGGGGGTAGTCTTCCAGGCCGAAGGCGCCGACAAACCCGAGGAAGGCGCCGACGGCGGCGGCGAGGCCCAAGGTGATGGCGAGTGCCCGCCGGAAATCCTCCACCGTCCACGCTTCGCGAGCGGCGGAACCCGGCGGCTGGCGAAGCGGCGGCGTCATCTGGCGCATCCCCGTTTGAGGCCCGGCGAGGGGCCCTGCAGGTTCCGACCAGAGCCCGGCGGCGACGTCCGCCCGGGTGACCGGAGACCCAAGATGACCCTCATGTCCCAAATCCGACCCCCCTCGCGCAAGGTCACGCTGATCATCGCCGTGATGATCGGCCCCCTCGCCCTCGCGGCGTCCCTCCTGCCCGGGATCCTGGCGGACCGTGCGGCGGACGCTGCGCCGGCGGCGGTCCATCCGCACGCCCCGGACCTGGACCTGCTGGCCTCGACCTCGCCGGTCATCCTGGTCCACCTGGCGTTCGGCCTGCTCGCCCTGATGGTCGGGGCCATCCTCATGGCCGGGCGCAAGGGCGCCCGGATGCACCGGATCCTCGGCTGGGGCTGGGTGCTTGCGGTGGGGATCGTCGCCGTCACCTCCCTCTTCATCCAGACCGTCAATCCCGGTCGCTTCTCCTTCATTCACATCCTGAGCGGCTTTGTGATCATCGCCCTGCCCCTGGCGGTGGCGGCGGCCCGCCGGCATGACGTGGAGCGGCACCGCCGCACCATGACCGGCCTGTTCTACGGCGGCTTCGCCGTGAACTTCCTCTTCGTCCTCCTGCCGGGCCGATTCGTGTGGAACCTGTTCCTGGGCTGACGTAGCGGCAGGACGGCTCGGCGGTTGCCTGATCTTCGGGGGGCGCCTATAAAACGGCCACTCGCCAATCGGGCGAGCCTGCAGAACAGCGTTTCTGGGCCTCATGAACATCCACGAACATCAAGCCAAGGCCGTCCTGTCCGAGTTCGGCGTAGCGGTCCCTCGCGGGTTTCCCGCCTTCTCCGTCGACGAGGCCGCAAAGGCCGCCGAGCAACTGGGCGGTCCGGTCTTCGTGGTGAAGTCCCAGATCCACGCCGGCGGGCGCGGCAAGGGCCGCTTCGAGGGCCTCGGGGCCGACGCCAAGGGCGGCGTCCGGGTGGTCAAGAGCGTCGATGACGTCCGCACCAACGCCCAGGAAATGCTTGGCCGAGTCCTGGTGACCCACCAGACCGGACCCAGGGGCAAGCAGGTCAACCGCCTCTACATCGAGGAAGGCGCGGCCATCTCCAAGGAGTTCTACCTCTCCCTCCTGGTGGACCGCGAGACCAGCTGGGTGTCGGTGGTGGCCTCCACCGAGGGTGGCATGGACATTGAAACCGTCGCCCACGACACGCCGGAAAAGATCATCACCTTCGGAATCGATCCGGCGACCGGCGTCTGGCCGTTCCATGGGCGCGCCCTGTCCAAGGCCCTGGGCCTCAGCGGCGACCTCGCCAAGCAGGCGGCCAAGCTTCTGGGTCAGCTCTACACGGCCTTCGTCGCCAAGGACATGGCGATGCTCGAGATCAACCCGCTGATCGTGACCGCCGATGACCAGCTGCGGGTCCTGGACGCCAAGGTGTCCTTCGACTCCAACGCCCTCTACCGGCATCCGGAAATTGTCGCTCTGCGCGACGAGAGCGAAGAAGACCCCAAGGAGATCGAAGCCTCCAAGTTCGACCTCTCCTACATCGCCCTCGACGGCGAGATCGGCTGCATGGTCAACGGCGCGGGCCTGGCCATGGCGACCATGGACATCATCAAGCTCTACGGCGCCGAGCCCGCCAACTTCCTGGACGTCGGCGGCGGCGCGGACGAAGCCAAGGTGACGGCCGCCTTCAAGATCATCATGGCCGATCCCAATGTGAAGGGCATTCTGGTCAATATCTTTGGCGGGATCGCCCGGTGCGATATCCTGGCCAACGGCGTGGTCAACGCCGTCAAGCAGGTCGGCCTGACTGTGCCCCTGGTGGTGCGCCTGGAAGGCACAAACGCCGAGCTGGGCAAGAAGATCATCAATGAGAGCGGCCTCAACGTCATTGCGGCCAACGACCTCAGCGATGGCGCCGAGAAGATTGTGAAAGCCGTGCGGGGGCTCGCCTAATGTCCATTCTGATCGGCAAAGAAACCCGGGTCATCTGTCAGGGCGTGACCGGCGCCCAGGGCACTTTCCACACCGAGCAGGCCATCGCCTACGGGACCAAGATGGTCGGCGGCGTGACCCCCGGCAAAGGCGGGACCACCCATGTGGGCCTGCCCGTGTTCAACACGGTGGATGAAGCCGTGCGGCAAACGGGCGCAGACGCCAGCGTGATCTATGTGCCGCCGCCCTTCGCCGCGGATTCGATCCTCGAAGCGATCGACGCCGGAATTCCCCTGATCATCTGCATCACCGAAGGCATTCCCGTCGCCGACATGATCAAGGTCAAGCGCGCCCTCTCGGGCTCGAAGTCCCGACTGATCGGCCCGAACTGCCCTGGCGTCCTGACGCCGGAAGCCTGCAAGATCGGCATCATGCCCGGGAATATCTTCCGCAAGGGCTCGGTGGGTGTTGTTTCCCGGTCGGGTACGCTTACCTACGAGGCGGTGTTCCAGACCAGCCAGGTCGGCCTTGGCCAGACCACGGCCGTGGGCATTGGCGGGGACCCAGTGAAGGGCACGGAGTTCATCGACGTGCTCGACATGTTCCTGAAGGACCCCGAAACTGAGTCGATCATCATGATCGGCGAAATCGGCGGTTCGGCTGAAGAAGATGCTGCGGAATTCATAAAGAATTCAGCGATTCGGAAGCCTATGGTCGGGTTCATTGCGGGCCGCACCGCCCCGCCCGGACGCAGGATGGGCCATGCCGGCGCCATCATCTCGGGCGGCAAGGGCGGCGCGGAGGACAAGATTGCGGCGATGGAGTCTGCGGGAATCCGCGTGGCGCCGTCTCCGGCGAAGCTGGGAGAGACCCTGCTCGAGGTGCTGAAAGGCGCCTGAGGGGGCCTGACAATTCAACCTTGAGCGGTCCAGGTCGACTCTCCTCCAGAAGGCGTCGCGGGCCGCCGGCGACAGGCGGACGACATGGCGGACGACGCTGGACGGATCAACGAACTGCTGGCTGAAACCTCTTTCCTCTATGGCGGGAACGCCGCCTTCATCGAGGATCTTTACGCCCGCTGGCTGAAGGCGCCGGACTCCGTCGAGGCCTCCTGGCGCAGCTTCTTCGCCTCTGTCCACGACCGGGCCGGCGCCGGCCAGCCCATGGCGCCGCCGTCCTGGACCGCCCGGGCCGCGCCCGCCGCCCGGCCGGACTGGCTCTCCGCCATCGATGGGCTCTGGCCGGCGGTGGAGGCCAAGCTCGCCTCGAAGATCAGCGATCGGGGGCCCGCCGCCTCGGCCCACGACGTGCGCGCGGCCACTCTCGATTCCCTGCGCGCCATCATGATGATCCGGGCCTACCGGATGCGGGGCCACCTGCGGGCCAACCTGGACCCCCTCGGCATCGCCATGCCGGAGGGCGACGCCTCTGAGCTCGATCCCGCCACCTACGGCTTCAGCGAGGCGGACTATGACCGCCCGATCTTCCTCGACTACGTCCTCGGCCTCGAGACGGGAACGATCCGGGAGATTCTCGCCATCCTCAAACGCACCTACTGCGCCGATATCGGCGTGCAGTACATGCACATCTCCGATCCGGCCCAGAAGGCCTGGCTGCAAGAGCGGATCGAGGGGCGGGACAAGGAGATCGTCTTCACCCGCGAGGGCAAGATCGCCATCCTGAAGAAGCTGATCGAGACCGAGGGCTTCGAACGCTTCCTGCACAAGCGCTTCCCCGGCACCAAGCGCTTCGGCCTCGACGGCGGCGAGTCCATGGTTCCGGCCCTTGAGCAGATCATCAAGCGCGGCGGCGCCCTGGGGGTGCAGGACATCGTCATCGGCATGCCTCACCGGGGCCGCCTGAACGTGTTGGCCGCCGTGATGGGTAAGCCCTACCACGCCATCTTCCACGAGTTCCAGGGCGGCACGAGCCTGCCCTCGGACGTCGAGGGTTCGGGTGACGTGAAGTACCACATGGGCGCCTCCTCCGATCGCGCCTTCGATGGCAACACCGTCCATCTGTCCTTGACCGCCAACCCCTCGCACCTGGAGATCGTCAACCCGGTGGTCCTGGGCAAGGCGCGGGCCAAGCAGGCCTTCGCCCTGAGGGAGACCTCGGACGCTGGCCGCAGCCATGTCCTGCCCCTGCTTCTGCACGGCGACGCCGCCTTCGCCGGCCAGGGCGTGGTGGCCGAATGCTTCGCCATCTCCGGGACCCGGGGCTACCGGACCGGGGGCTGCCTGCACTTCATCGTCAACAACCAGATCGGCTTCACCACGGCGCCGAAGTACAGCCGCTCCTCGCCCTATCCGTCCGACGGCGCCCTCATGGTGGAGGCCCCGATCTTCCACGTGAACGGAGATGATCCCGAGGCCACGGTTTTCGTGGTCAAGGTCGCCACCGAGTTCCGCCAGAAGTTCGGCCGCGACGTCGTTATCGACATGTTCTGCTACCGGCGGTTCGGCCACAACGAGGGCGACGATCCGACCATGACCTCGCCCCTGATGTACGCTCGCATCAAGGATCATCCGACCACGCGCGAGATCTACACCCGACAGCTGGTGAGCGAAGGCGTGGTCACCGAGGATGAGGTCAACGCCTTGATCAGCGAGTTCGAGGCCTTCCTCGACCGGGAGTTCGAGGCCGGAAAAACCTTCAAGCCCGACAAGGCTGACTGGCTGGACGGCAAGTGGTCCGGCCTCGCCCTGCCCGAGGGCGAAGAGCGGCGGGGAAACACCTCTGTCCCGGTCGCCCGGCTGAAGTCCCTGGGCGCGGCCATCACCGCCATCCCGGATGGCGTCGACGTCCACAAGAACGTCAGGCGGGTCATCGAGGGGCGCAAGGCCGCCATCGAGTCCGGTGAAGGCCTCGACTGGGCCACGGCCGAACACCTGGCGTTCGGCAGCCTGCTTCAGGACGGCTTCCCCGTCCGCCTGGCCGGCCAGGACAGCGTGCGTGGCACCTTCACCCAGCGCCATTGCGACATCATCGACCAGACGACCGAGGCGCACTACACGCCCCTCAACAACCTGGGCGGCGGACAGGCGCACTTCGAGGTGATCGACTCCCCCCTGTCGGAAGAAGCCGTGCTGGGCTTCGAGTACGGCTTCTCCCTGGCGGATCCCAAGACCCTGGTGCTCTGGGAAGGCCAGTTCGGCGATTTCGCCAACGGCGCCCAGGTGGTGATCGACCAGTTCATCTCGTCCGGCGAGCGCAAGTGGCTGCGGATGAGCGGGCTCGTCCTGCTGCTGCCGCATGGCTATGAGGGGCAGGGGCCCGAGCACTCTTCGGCCCGCCTGGAACGCTTCCTCCAGCTCTGCGCCGAGGACAACCTTCAGGTGGTGAACTGCACCACTCCGGCCAACTACTTCCACGTCCTGCGCCGGCAGATGCGACGGGAGTTCCGTAAGCCCCTGGTGGTCATGACCCCCAAGTCGCTTCTTCGGCACAAGAAGGCGGTGTCGCTCGTGTCCGAACTGGCGGAGGGGTCATCCTTCCACCGGGTGCTGCACGACGATGCCGAGCGCGGTCGCCACACCGCCCTGACCCTCGACCCGCCGGAGAAGATCCGCCGCGTCGTCCTGTGCTCCGGCAAGGTCTATTATGACCTGCTGGAGGCGCGGGAGGAGAAGGGACTGACCGACATCTACCTGATGCGGCTCGAGCAGTTCTATCCCTGGCCGATGAAGTCCCTCTCCACCGAACTGTCCCGCTTCCCCAACGCCGAACTGGTCTGGTGCCAGGAAGAGCCGAAGAACATGGGCGGCTGGACCTTCGTCGATCCCTGGCTGGAGCTGACCCTCGAGCGCCTGAAGGTGAAGTCCAAGCGCGCCCGCTATGTGGGCCGGCCCGCCTCCGCCTCCACCGCCGCCGGGCAGATGAGCCGGCACAACCGCGAACTCCAGGCCTTCCTCGCTGAAGCCCTCGCCTGAACCCAAGGACACGACCATGGCCGACATCATGACCCCCGCCCTTGGAGAGTCCGTCTCCGAGGCCACCGTGGCGCGCTGGGCGAAGAAGCCTGGCGAAGCGGTCCGCAAGGACGAGATCCTGGTCGAGCTTGAGACCGACAAGGTCAGCCTCGAAGTGGCGGCCCCGGCGGACGGCGTCCTGGAGTCCATCGCCGCCGAGGAAGGCGCGACGGTCGAGCCCGGCGCGGTCCTGGGCCGGGTCAAGGAGGGCGCCGCCGCCGTCGCAGCCCCAGCCCCTGCGCCCGCTGCGCCCAAGGCGGTCAAGCCCGCCCCCGCCGCCCCGGCGGCGGCGGCGGCCGCGCCGGTCCTGGCCCCTTCCGCCCAGCGCATCGCCACCGAAGGCGGGCTTGATCCCGCCGCCATCCCGGGCTCCGGCAAGGGCGGACGGGTGACCAAGGCCGACGCCATGGCCGCCCTCGAGGCGCGCGCCGCCGCCCCGCCGCCGGCCCCTGCGCCGTCCGCTCCGCGCGAGGCCCACGCCCGCGAGGAGCGCGTCCGCATGTCCCGCCTGCGGCAGACCATCGCCCGCCGGCTAAAAGAGGCGCAGCAGAGCGCCGCCATGCTGACGACCTTCAACGAGGTCGACATGACCGCCGTCATGGCCCTGCGGAACACCTACAAGGACGCCTTCGAGAAGACCCACGGCGTCAAGATGGGCTTCATGGGCTTCTTCGTCCGGGCCTGCATCCACGCCCTCAAGGCCGTGCCCGAGGTCAACGCCGAGATCGATGGCCAGGACCTGATCTACAAGAACCACTACGACATCGGCGTGGCTGTCGGCACGGAGCGCGGCCTTGTCGTGCCCGTGGTCCGCGACGCCGACACCCTGTCCCTGGCGGGGATCGAGAAGGCCATCGGCGCCCTTGGCAAGAAGGCCCGAGACGGCGCCCTGGCCCTGGATGACCTGCAGGGCGGCACCTTCACCATCTCGAATGGCGGGGTCTATGGCTCGCTGATGTCGACACCGATCCTCAATGCGCCGCAGTCGGGCATCCTGGGCATGCACAAGATCCAGGAGCGTCCCGTGGCCGTGAACGGCCAGGTGGTCATCCGCCCGATGATGTACCTGGCCCTGTCTTATGACCACCGCATCGTCGACGGCCAGGGCGCCGTGACCTTCCTTGTCCGCGTCAAGGAAGCCATCGAGGATCCGCAGCGTCTGCTGCTCGACATCTAATCCGGTTCAGGCCCCTGGCGGGCGAGGAAATCCCATGTCCCAGTTCGACGTCGTCATCATCGGGGGCGGCCCCGGGGGCTACAACGCCGCCATCCGCGCCGGCCAGCTTGGCCTGAAGGCCGCCATTGTCGAGATGCGGTCGACACTGGGCGGCACCTGCCTGAACGTCGGCTGCATGCCCTCCAAGGCCCTCCTGCACGCCTCCGAACTCTACGAGGCCGCAAACCGGGAGTTCGAGCACCTGGGCATCGAGGTCGCCCCGCGCCTCAACCTCAAGCAGATGATGGCCCAGAAGGACGAGTCGGTGACCGCCCTGACCAAGGGCGTCGACTTCCTCATGAAAAAGAACAAGGTCGAGCGCTTCCTCGGCAAGGGCCGGCTTGCCGGCCCCGGTCGGGTCGAGGTGGAGGGAGAGGACGGCAAGGTCGTCACCCTCGAAGCCGCCAACATCGTCCTCGCCACAGGCTCCGAGCCCTCGGGCCTGCCGGGAGTGAAGGTGGACGGCGATCGCATCGTCGATTCCACCGGAGCCCTGTCCCTGGGCGAGGTGCCGAAGACCCTTGTCGTCATCGGCGCCGGCATCATCGGCCTGGAGCTGGGTTCGGTCTGGCGCCGGCTTGGGGCCGAGGTCACGGTCATCGAATACCTGGACCGGATCTGCCCCGGGATGGACGCCGAGCTGGCCAAGGCGTTCCAGCGGACCCTGGCCAAGCAGGGCGTCAACTTCCGGCTGGGGTCCAAGGTGACCGGGGCCAAGGCTGGCAAGTCCAAGGTCGAGCTCACGGTGGAGCCCGCCGCCGGCGGCGCCGCCGAGACCCTGTCAGCCGACCGCGTCCTGCTGGCGATCGGCCGCCGGCCCTACACCGCCGGCCTCGGCCTGGAGACCGTGGGGATCGTCCCCGACGCCCGCGGCTTCATCGAGACCGACCATTTCCGGACCTCGGCGGCGGGCGTCTGGGCGGTCGGTGACGTGATCCACGGCCCCATGCTCGCCCACAAGGCGGAGGAGGACGCCGTCGCCTGCATCGAGCTGATCGCCGGCAAGGCGGGCCACGTCGACTACAACCTGGTGCCCAGCGTGGTCTACACCGCCCCCGAGGTGGCCTGGGTCGGCCGCAATGAAGAGCAGCTCAAGGCCGAGGGCCGCGCCTACAAGGCCGGCAAGTTCCCCTTCGCCGCCAACAGCCGGGCCAAGATCAACCACGAGACCGATGGCCTCGTGAAGGTGCTGGCCGACGCCGCCACCGACGAGATCCTCGGCGTCCATATCCTGGGCCCGCAGGCGGGCGAACTGATCGGCGAGTACTGCGTGGCCATGGCCTTCCGCGCCGCCAGCGAGGACATCGCCCGCGTCTGCCATCCCCACCCGACGCGCTCTGAGGCCGGCCGGCAGGCCGCCATGGGCGTCGAGGGCTGGACCATGCAGGCCTGACGGGCGCCCGACGGCTTCGTCAGGCCCTCGGGTGGGCGTCGGCATAGGCCCTGAGCAGGGCTGCGGCGTCCACCTGGGTGTAGCGCTGGGTGGTGGAGAGCGAGGCGTGGCCCAGCAGCTCCTGGATTGACCTGAGGTCGGCCCCGGCGCCCAGGAGGTGGGTGGCGAAGGCGTGCCGCAGGGCGTGGGGCGTAGCGCTGTCCGGCAGGCCCAGCCGCCCCCGCATCCCCTGCACCGCCGCCTGGACATGTCGTGGCGACAGGGGGCCGCCCCGCCGGGCCCGGAACAAGGGATCGTCGGGCGAGAGGGGAAAGGGCAGGGCGTCCAGGTAATCCTGAATGGCCCGGGCCACCCTCGGCAGGACCGGGACCATCCGCGTCTTCGCGCCCTTGCCGGTGATCCGCAGGGCCTCGCCCAAGGGCGCATCCCGGCGGCGCAGGGACAGGGCCTCGGAAATCCGCAGGCCGCAGCCGTAGAGCAGGGTCAGGACAGCCTCGTCCCGGGCCGACTCCCAGGGGTCCAGGTTCACGTCGAGCCCCGGTTCAGCGAGGAGTTCCACCGCCTGGGCCTCTGTGACCGGCCTGGGGGCGGAGGGCCGAACCCGCGGCCCCCGCACAAGGGCGAGGGCGGGGTTGGCGATCCCCAGCCGCCGGTCCAGGAAGCGGTGGAAGGTCCGGATCGCCGACAGAGACTGGGACAGGGAGCGCGGCGAAAGCGGCGTCTCGCCCTGCCGCAGCACCGCCAGCCAGGCCCGGATCTCGGCGGCGCTGATCGCGCCGAGGTCCTCCGCCGTCAGGGGGCCGCCCCTGTGCCCTTCCAGGAAGGCCAGGTAACGGCGGCCTATGAAACCGTAGGCGGCCAGGGTGCGGGGCGACAGGCGTCGCTCCTGCTCCAGGTGCTCCAGCCATTGGGCGAGAGCCGCGCGGGCCTCCATCAGGCGTCTCCGCCCGGCTCCGCGTCCATGAGCCGCCGCGCCAGCCGCTCGGCGACCCGGGCCACGAAGGCGACAAGCTCCGGCCCCATGTCCGGCGTGAAGCCCTCGGGATCGCCGGACCCGAAGCCGAGGAGCCCCGGGCCGTTGGGCAGTTGAAGGCGGGCCAGGGCCATAGAGCGGACGAAGGGCGCCTGCTCGCCGAACAGGCCGAGGGCCGTCGCCCTGAACCCGAGAAGAAGCTCAGCCCCGTCGTCGAGCACCCGGGCGACCCCGTCGTCCGGCAGGCGCCGCCAGCCTTCTGGGGCCAAAGGTCCCTCCAGGCCAAGGGCTCCGGCCTGCAGGCCAAAACGGGCGCGGGCGATCTCATCGAGGCGAAGGGCGAGATCCGCGGCGTCTGTCGCGTCCAGGAGATCGAGCACCGCCTCCCGGGTCTGGGCCTGGGCCATGAAGTTGGCGCGGGCGACCGATTCGAGCCGGGCCCGCGCCTCGCTCTCAAGCCGGGCCGTCTCGCTGACACGGGCGAGGGCGGCGGGCCCAAACTCCACCACGCGGGCGTCGGGCCTCAGGGCCAGGCCGAGGGCCTGGAGGGTCTCGGGATCACCGGTCAGGATGTCCGGACGGCGGAGCAGGACCGCACGCACCATTTCGGGCCCGGGCTCGTCCGCCATGTCCGCCTCGCCCGCACCGCTCATCGCTCCTGCACCCTCGGCTTAGAGTATCGACTGTCCCGTGGCGGCCCAGTCACTGAGGAACTGAGAAAGACCCCGTTCGGTTAACGGGTGCTTGAAGAGGGCGGCGAAGACTTCCGGCGGGATCGTCGCGCAGTCGGCGCCGCAGAGGGCGGCGGCCGTGACATGGGCAGGGCTCCGGATCGAAGCGGCGAGGATCTCGGTATCGAAGTCGTAGTTGTCGTAGATGGCCCGGATCTCGGTGATCAGGTCCATGCCTTCCGCGCCGTGATCGTCCAGCCGGCCGATGAAGGGCGAGATATAGCTGGCGCCGGCCTTGGCCGCGAGCAGGGCCTGGGCCGCCGAGAAGCACAGGGTGACGTTGGTCTGGATTCCCTGCACCGCGAACTCCGATGTGGCGACCAGGCCCTCCCGCGTCAGCGGCACCTTGACCACCACGTTCGGCGCGATTGCAGCCAGCTTCACGCCCTCGGCGAGCATGCCCGCCGTGTCCGTGGCGGCGACCTCGGCGCTGACCGGTCCCTCGACCAGTTCGCAGATCTCGGCGATGACATCGAACATGGGCCGGCCCGACTTGGCGATCAGCGTAGGGTTGGTCGTCACGCCGTCGACGAGGCCGGTGGCGGCGAGATCCTTGAGGATCGCCACGTCGGTGGTGTCGAGAAAGAGTTGCATCTGGCTGCGTCCGCTTTTGTTGAAGGGGTCTTGTAGGACTCCGGAGGCCGCCCCGGAAGCCCTCAAGGCTCCCGGTCCGGGACGGACCGGTCTAAGAAGAGGCGACATGGCCCGCATTGTCTCCGTCCTGTTGCCCCTGCCCCTTCCGGAAGCCTTCGACTACGAGGAGCCCGAGGGTCTTGACCTGTCGGTGGGCGAGCAGGTCTCCGTCCCCCTGGGCGGTCGCCTCGCCGGGGGCGTGGTGACCCAGGTCCGGGAGGGCGCCGGCGGCAACCGTCCGCTCAAGGCGGTGTCCGGCCGGCTCGAGGCTCTCCCGCTCAGCCCGGCCACGATGGAGTTCATCCAGTGGGCGGCCCGCTACGCTGCAGAGTTTCCGGGCCTGCCCCTGGCCATCGCCCTGCGCGGCGCCCGGGCGCCCTTGCCGCGCCCCGAGCGCCTCGCGATCCTCTCAGGCCAGCCGACATCCCGGCTGACGCCGGCGCGCACCCGGGTCCTTGAAGCCGCCAGGGAGGGCCCGGCGGCGCCGGCGGACCTGGCCCGCCGCGCCGGGGTCTCGGCCGCCGTCGTCCGGGGGCTCATCGACGACGGCGCCCTGGAGATGCGGCTCGCTCCGCGTCCCGACACCTTCGGGGCCCCGGACCTCGACCGACTGGCGCCGCCCCTGAACGACAGCCAGGCCGCCGCCGCCGCAGGCCTGCGGGACATGCTCGGCGAGGGGGGGTTCCAGGCCGCCCTCCTCGACGGGGTCACCGGTTCCGGCAAGACGGAGGTTTACCTGGAGGCGGTCCGGGCCGCCCTGGCGACGGACCCGGGCGGACAGGTCCTGATCCTCCTGCCGGAGATCGCCCTGACCCAGGCCCTGATCGCCCGGGTGACGGAGCGGTTCGGCGCCCCTCCTGGCGAGTGGCACTCCGGGGTCGCCCCGCCCGCCCGCCGGCAGGTCTGGGACGCAGTGGCGGAGGGCCGCTGCCGGATCGTCGTCGGCGCCCGGTCCGCCCTCTTCCTGCCCTTCCGCCGCCTCCGCCTGATCGTGGTCGACGAGGAGCATGACACCTCCTTCAAGCAGGAGGAGGGATTCATCTACCAGGCGCGGGACCTGGCCGTCGTCCGGGCCAAGCTGGAGGGCGCAGCGGTCATCCTCGCCTCGGCGACGCCCTCGCTGGAGACCCTTCGGAACGCCGAGACGGGCCGCTACCGTTGGCTGCGGCTCGCAGACAGGCACGGCGAAGCGCGACTGCCGGACATCCGGCTGGTGGACCTGCGGGAGTCGCCGCCCGAGACGGGCCGATGGATCTCACCGCCCCTCGCCGAGGCCATGGCCGAGACCCTGACGGCGGGGGAGCAGGCCCTGCTCTTCCTGAACCGGCGCGGCTACGCCCCGCTCGTCCTGTGCCGGGCCTGCGGCCGGAAGCTGACGGCGCCGGACACCGATTCCTGGCTGGTCGAGCATCGCTACACCAACCGGCTGGTCTGCCACCTGACCGGGTTCTCCATGCCGCGCCCCGCGACCTGTCCGCACTGCGGGGCCGCCGAGTCCCTGGTCTCCATTGGCCCGGGGGTCGAGCGTCTCGAGGAGGAGGCCCGGGCCCTGTTCCCGGAAGCGCGCATCGCGGTCTTCTCCTCCGACACCGTGCGCAGCGCCGCCGACGCCCGGTCCATGGTCGAGACCATGGCGGCCGGAGAGATCGACATCCTCGTCGCCACCCAGGCCGCGGCCAAGGGGCATAACTTCCCGAACCTGACCCTTGTCGGCGTGATCGACGCGGACCTGGGCCTCAGGGGCGGGGACCTGCGGGCCGCCGAGCGGACCTTCCAGCTCCTGGCCCAGGCGACGGGCCGGGCCGGACGGCGCGACCGGCCCGGACGCGCCCTGATCCAGACCTGGGCGCCGGATCATCCTGTCATGCAGGCCCTCAGGGCCCAGGACCGCGACGCCTTCGTCCGGACCGAACTGGACGAGCGGGAATTGGCGGGCCTGCCGCCATTCGGCCGCCTGGCGGCTGTAGTGGTGTCAGGCCGGGACCCGGCGGCGCTGGAGGCCTTTGTCCGTGAGGCGGCGGCCGCGGCTCCCAACGCCGAGGGCGTGGAGGTCTACGGACCCGCCGACGCGCCGATGGCCCTTGTGCGGGGCCGCCGGCGCAAACGCTTCCTGGTGCGCGCTGATCGGCAGGTAGATCTCTCGGCCTACATGGGCGCCTGGCGGGCCCGGCTGAAGCCAAGGGGCTCCATCCGGGTCACGATCGATATCGATCCCTACAGCTTCTTCTGAGGCCGGGAGAGGCCCGGCGGGTCAGTGACCCGCCTGGCTTTCCTTTTTGGTTTTGGCGTTCCGGGCGATGATGTTGAGCGCCTCGACCCCCACAGAGAAGGCCATGGCGGCGTAGATGTAGCCCTTGGGGATGTGGACCCCGAAGCCGTCGGCGACCAGGATCATGCCGATCATCAGGAGGAAGCCCAGGGCCAGCATGACCACGCTGGGGTTGTTGTTGATGAAGTTGGCGAGCGGGTCGGCGGCCAGCAGCATGACCATCACCGTGATGATTACGGCGGTCACCATGATGGGCAGGTGATCCGTCATCCCGACGGCCGTCAGAATCGAGTCTATCGAGAAGACCATGTCGATCAGGATGATCTGGAAGATCACCGCCCCGAAGTTCGTGGCGACTACGCCTGTCTTGTCGAGGAAATCCGCGGGCTTGGGGTCCACCGCGCCGTGGATTTCCTTGGTGGCCTTCCACAGCAGGAAGAGGCCGCCGGCGATCAGGATCAGGTCGCGCCAGGAGAAGGTCAGGTCCAGGGCGCCCACCGACTCCCCGAGAGAGAAGATCGGATCTGTGAGGTGGACCAGCCAGGCCAGGGTCGACAACAGCGCCAGGCGCATGACCAGGGCCAGGGTGATGCCCAACCTCCGAGCCTTCTGACGCTGCTCTTCCGGCAGCTTGTTCGACAGGATCGAGATAAAGATGAGGTTGTCGATGCCGAGCACCACCTCCATCGCGATCAAGGTGATCAGGGCCGCCCAGGCGGCGGGGTCGGTCAGAAGGGGAATTATGGCGTCCATTCGGCGGAATTTAGGCGCTTATTGGCCTTCCGCCAGACGGCGAGTCGATAAAAGGACGAACTTGCCCCAGTTTTTTGCGGCTCGGACGCCCGGGTTCCGGGCGCCAGGCGCCTCCTCGGGCGGCGCCAGTCCTCGGGGACGGCTCGAGACTCCACAGACGCAACCGCCCCGCTTGAGGCCTCTACCTGCCGGATTGGGGCCTCTGAAGCGCCCTTCTGCTGGTCCTCTCCGCCTCATAACCTTCAAGTGGATGTCAAAGCGATGACGTCCTTTGACGTCTAGGCATCGACATCGTGATCATCGATTGAATTCAAATATCGGAATCTGATGCATAGAAGTCAATATATCGCCAATTTCTTCAAAGGTGTTTGGCGTTTACATTTACTTCATGTCTGCATTGAGCGCTTAATGTCACTCCGTGATCCCCATGGTGGTCTGATCGTCTCACAGGCCAGACTTGCGCCTCTCGTGCGAAGAGGCTAACTGGCTTCAAGCAATGTCAGAGGCAGGGGCTTGATGTTCAGGCGCGCCGTTCACATCGCCGTCGGGGTCTTCGTGGCCGGGGTCGTGGCTCTCGCCCCGGTCTCCAGCGCCTTGGCGGACCGCTACTGGCAGTGCGTGCCCTTCGCGCGGCTTGTCTCCGGCATCCAGATCTTCGGTGACGCTCACACCTGGTGGCGTCAGGCGACCGGTCGCTACGAGACAGGTGTTGCGCCCCGCGCCGGTTCTGTCCTTTGTTTCAAGCCTTCGGGCTCCATGTCCTTGGGCCATGTGGCCGTGGTCAGCCAGGTTCTGACGGACCGCGTCATCCAGATTACCCACGCCAACTGGTCGAGGATCGGCGGCGCCCGGGGCCAGATCGAGCGCGACGTCACGGTCATTGACGTCTCCCCGGCCGGCGACTGGTCGCGGGTCAAGGTTTGGTACGACTCCGCAAGGGATATCGGCTCGAGCACCTATCCGACCTATGGCTTCATCTACCAGGACGCCCAGGCCGTGCGCCTGGCCTCCAGCCAGTTCAACTTCGCCCAGAACGCGGCCTTGACGGTGGCCCAGAGCGCCGCCAGCCAGGTGGCCTCGACGGTTCGTCCGGGCGCCTCGCCCCTGTCGATCCTCGGCCAGGCCGCGGACGCCGGCGACCGGATCGCCGCCCTCATCCAGGCCGTCACCGCCCCCCCGCCGCGCTGAGGCCGCAGGCCCGGCTTCCGGCCCGATCCCCATGCTGAACCTTCTCCCCCGAGAGACCCGCACCTTCCGGGCGGTGCACGCCCTCGACCTGCCCGCCGACTGGCGGCCGCCCGACGACGTCATCTGGATCGAACTCGTCAGCCCGGAACGCCATGAAGAGGCGGTGATCGAGAACGCCCTTCGGCTCAAGCTTCCCACCTCCCGGGAGATGGCCCAGATCGAGCCGTCCAGCCGGCTCTATATCGAGGGTGGGGCCACCTTCATGACCGCCAGCCTCCTCAGCCGCAGCGAGGAAGAGCATCCTGTCCTGACCCCGGTGACCTTCGTCCTGGCGAACGCGCGGCTCATCACCCTTCGCTACGAGCCTCTCCGCGCCTTCAGCGCCTTCTCCCAGAGGCTTTCGGGCCCTGACTATGCCGAGGCGGCCGGCGCAGATCTCTTCCTCGACCTCCTGGACGCCGTCATTGAGCGGCTCGCCGAGGTGCTTGAGCGGGGATCGGCCCGGGTCCAGGTCTCCTCCAACGCCATCTTCGACCGTCCCCGAGGGGCGGCTTTCGAACCCCTCCTGACCAGCCTGGCGCGGACCCAGTCCCTCGCCGCCCTCGCCCGGACCAGCCTCGCCAGCCTCGCACGCCTCGCCAGCTTCGCCGCCCTGGCGCCGGAGATCGCCGGCAAGCCCTCGGCCCAGGCGCACCTGGTCTCGGTCCAGCAGGACATCCAGTCCCTGACCGAGCACGCCGCAGCCCAGTCGGCCCACATCTCGTTTCTGCTTGATGCGGCCCTGGGCCTGATCAACATCGAGCAGAACGTCAGCATCAAGACCTTCTCGGTCTTCACCGTCCTGCTGATGCCGCCGACCCTGATCGGGGCGATCTACGGGATGAACTTCGAGGTCATGCCCGAGCTGACCTGGCCGTGGGGCTATCCCCTGGCCCTGGGCCTCATGGTGGTGAGCGGGGTGGCCCCTCTGCTCTGGTTCAGACGCAAGGGCTGGTTCTAGCCGGGGGACGCGAGGCCCTTCAGCCGGTAGAGCGCCTCCAGGGCCTCTCGCGGGCTCATGCCGTCGGGATCCATGTCCTCCAGGGCCTCGTCCACGGGGGAGCGGCTCCCCGCCTCCGCCAGCCCTGGGGCGGGGGAAGCGAACAGGGGCAGGTCGCCCAGTTGGGCGGGGGCGCCGGCCTCCCGTTCCAGTCGCTCAAGCACCTCCCGGGCCCTTGCCACCACCGTGGGCGGCACGCCGGCCAGCCGGGCGACCTGGACGCCGTAGGACCGGTCTGCAGGCCCGGGACCGGCCTCATGCAGGAAGACCAGTTCGCCGTTCCATTCCTTGGCGCGGAGGGAGAGGTTGGCCACCCCCGGCAGGCGGCGCTCCAGCTCAGCCAGCTCGTGGTAGTGGGTGGCGAAGAGGCCGCGGCAGCGGTTGGTTCCGTGCAGGGCCTCGGCGCAAGCCCAGGCGATGGCCAGGCCATCCCAGGTCGCCGTGCCGCGCCCGATCTCGTCGAGGATCACCAGGGAGCGCGGGGTCGCCTGGGTCAGGATGGCGGCGGTCTCGACCATCTCGGCCATGAAGGTCGACCGGCCCCGGGCCAGGTCGTCGCCCGCCCCGACCCGGCTGAACAGGCGGTCGACCACGCCCAGCTTCAGGCGTCGGGCGGGAACCGGGCACCCCGCCTGGGCGAGCACCGCCAGCAGGGCGTTCTGTCGCAGGAAGGTCGACTTGCCCGCCATGTTCGGGCCGGTGACGATGGCCAGCCGCGGGGCCGCCACGGCCTGACCGTCGAGCCGGCAGTCATTGGGCGTGAAGGCGCCGCCAGAGCGACGCACCGCCGCCTCGACCACCGGATGGCGGGCGCCCTCGGCCTCGAAGGCGGTGCTGCGGTCGAGAGCCGGCCGGACAGCCCCGGCCTCTTCGGCCCATTCAGCCAGGGCGGCGGCGACGTCGAGGCGGGCGCAGGCCGCCGCAGCCTCCCGCAGGGGATCGGCGGCGGCGCAGACCAGGTCCCGCCAGGCCTCGAATGCGGCCATCTCGATGGCCAGGGCCCGTTCGCCCGCCTGGGCGATCCGCGCGTCCAGCTCGGCCAGGGCCACCGTCGTGAACCGCATCTGGCTGGCCAGGGTCTGGCGATGGATGAAGGTGGCGTTCAGGGGCGGGCGCAACAGGGGCTCGGCCGCCTTGGCCGTGGCCTCGATGAAATAGCCCAGCACCCCGTTATGCCGGACCTTCAGGGAGACGCCGCTCTGCTCGGCCAGCTCAGCCTCTAGGGACAAGATCACCCGCCGGCTGTCATCACGCAGCCGGCGCGCCTCGTCCAGCTCGGGTCGGATCCCGGGGACGACAAAACCGCCGTCCCTCGCCTGAACGGGCAGGTCGGGTCCCAGGCCGCCGGAGAGGCTGGCGTGGAGGTCGGCCAGCTCTTGGCGCCGGCCAAGGTCGAGGGCCGCGAGGCTCCCGGCCAGCTCCGGCGGCGGCGGCGCCTCGAGGGGTCCCGCCCCGGCGCCGAAGAGGTCCAGCAGGCCCGCGCCCCCCGAGAGCCCGTCCCGCAGGGTTCCGAGGTCCCGGGGACCGCCCCGCCCAAGGGCCAGGCGCGACAGGGCGCGGGCCATGTCGCCCTGTCCCTTGAGGACCTCGCGCAAGCGCCGGCGAAGGTCCCGCCGCTCCCGCAGCCAGTCGATGGCGTCGAGCCGCGCATTGATCCGGTCCGGGTCCAGCAGGGGGCGGGCGAGGCGTGACGCCAGGAGCCGGGCGCCGGGCGCTGTCACCGTCCTGTCGATGGCCGCCAGCAGGGAGCCCTCACGCCCGCCCGAAAGGCTGCGCTCGATCTCCAGGCTGGCGCGGGTGGCGGGGTCGATGGCCATGACGTCCGCCTCGCCGGCCCGCCGGGGCGGCGCGAGGGACGGGGTGCGGCCGGCCTGGGTGGACTCCAGGTGGGCGGCGATCAGGCCCAGGGCCGAGATCTCGGCGCCGGACAGGGCGCCGAAGCCGTCGAGGGTCTCGACGCCGTAAAGTCGCTTCAAGCGGGCCTCGGCGGCCCCCGGTTCGGCGAGAGCCGAAGGCAGGGGCTGGACCAGGCCGCCGGCGGCCTTGAGGGCGGCGCTCACCGCCTCGTCGGCGAACAGCCGGTCCGGGACAAGGATCTCTGAAGGGCCCAGGGCCGCCAGTGCCGAGGCGAGGGCCGCCTTGCCCGGCGCCCAGACCTCCACCTCGCCGGTGGACAGTTCGACGCTGGCGATGGCCGCGGCGCCGGCCCGCACCACCACGGCCGCCAGCCGGTTGGCGCCCCGGGCGTCCAGGAGGCCGTCCTCGGTCAGTGTCCCCGGTGTGACCACCCGCACGATGTCGCGGCGCACGATGGCCTTGGAACCGCGCTTGCGCGCCTCCGCCGGGTCCTCCATCTGCTCGCAGACCGCCACCTTGAAGCCGGACCGGATCAGCTTGGAGAGATAGGCCTCCGCCGCATGAACCGGCACGCCGCACATGGGGATAGGCTCGCCCGCATGCTGGCCCCGGGCCGTCAGGGCGATGCCGAGAGCCGCCGCGGCCTGGCGGGCGTCGTCGAAGAAGAGCTCGTAGAAGTCGCCCATACGGAAGAAGACCAGGGCGTCGGGCTGCCGCGCCTTGGCCTCGAAGAACTGGGCCATGACCGGCGTGGCGCCGGCCGAATCGACCTGGGGCGGGGCGGGAGCGTTCATTTCGGTGGGTAAACTAGCCGCCGGCTGCGACGCCGTCACCCGCGACGGGCCGTAAGGCTGACGTCCCGCCGCGACGCGATGCTCAGTACCGGGCCCTCACCCCCAGGGCGGCGGGCGGCGGCGTGTCCGCCAGGCCCTTCGCCCGCTTCAGCACCCAGTCCACCAGGGTGCCGGAGACGGCGGAGACGCCGGGCTCACCCGGGCGGGCCTGGCCAGCCCGGGAGTCGTCAGCGGCCACGAAGTCGGTGTGGAAGTAGATGGCGGCGCTGATGGCCGGATCGAGGGGGCTGATCGCCCTGGCCTCCGGGGTCTGCCAGGTCCCGGTCTTGTTGACCTCGGTATAGTCCTTCACCCCCGGGAACGGATTGCCCGAGACGCCCTGGGTGAGGCCCTGCCGGGCGACATAGACCGGGACGCCGGCGATGGCGGACTTGTCCACGTCCAGCGTCACCCCGTCGCGATCGACCTTCAGGGTCTTGTAGCGGCCGACGAAACCGGCGTCGAAGTCCCAGCGCTCGGAGGGGTACCAGTTGGAGGCGATCATGTCCGAGGCGTCGATGACCCGCCTGCCGGACTCTGCAAACTTCACGGTCACCGGCCGGATGTTGGAGCGCGTCGGCGCGAAGGCCTGGGCGGTGAGCCAGAGCTCCGCCCGCCCGGCTTCCTTCGGGCCTGTGGCGCCGCCGGGCTCGACCCAGCCATGCACCCGCCCGGGATCCGCCATGGCGCCGCTGGGAACGCACTTGGGCGGCGGGCCGAGGGCGCGCATCGGCCCCGTGGGCGCCGGGGGCGGCGTGCGGTCGCATCGGTCCTCGGTTCCTGGCAGGGGGGTGAAGTCCAGTCGTCCCAGCCCCTGGCCCAGGAACTGGAGGATCTGCATCTGGACCCCTCCGCCAGGGACGGGGTCGGTGTCGAAGCTCGCCCCGGCCCGGGCGAGCCAGGTCAGTCGGACGGATTTCAGGAAGTCGTCGCCGGGGGCGGCGACCATGCCGGCGACCCGAAGGGGAAAGATGGCTTCCGCCGAGGGGTCGGACAGGGCGTAATAGATTCCGGTCACCGACTGGGTGGCGGCCGAGGCTGGGCCGGCGATGGCGCCCAGGGGGCCGCTGGCGTCCGTGTAGACCCGGTCCTTCCCGGTGCGAAGGGCTGCGACCCGGGCGAGGTAGGCGTCCAGCTCCGCCGCCGAGGGCTCGGCCTGCACCCCCGCGGAAGGGCCTCCGTCCAGGAAGATCAGGCCCGCCAGGCCCTCAACACCCCGCTGGCCGTCCGGGCGCTTGCGCGCCGCGTAGTTGGCGACGAAGCCGCCGCCCTGGCTGTGCCCGGCCAGGAAGATGTTGCGGGCGCCCGAGCGCTCGCGGATGCGGCTGATCATGGCGTCGACATCGGCGGCGTAGGTCTCGAAACCCCAGTCCGCCATGAAGGCGAGGTCTGTCTGGGTCAGGGGCCTCCACTTCGCCGAAGGGGTCGGAGGTCCCACCTGTCCGTTCGGGCCGAGGGAGTCGGCGCCGAGATAGTGGTTCAGGGCCAGGGCCGGGTCGCCCTTGCGCCGGGCTTCCGTCAGGGCCTGGGTCTCAGCGAGGTTGGCGCCCCGCCGCTGCAAGACCCAGACCTCCACCCGGCAGGCCTGGCCCCCGCAGGACTCCTTCGAGGCCCGCGAAACCATCTGGCTGGCCAGATAGAGCCAGTGCGGCGGGGTCGAGGAAAAGCCTGGCAGGCCCACGATCACAGCATTGGCCGGGGCGGGGCGGGCCCCGTCGGCGGCGGGGCGGACCCGCAGGAAGCTGGCGGTGTTGAGGGCGGCCGGGGTTCCGGGCGCCTTGCCGCCGGGAAGCTGGATGTACTCGGCCAGGACGTCGGGATAGCCCGGGACCCGGCTGCCGGCGTCACCGCCGGGGAGGGTGCGGGCGGCGGATGCAGCGACGGCGGGCAGCGACCCTGCAAGCAGGAGGGCGGCCAGGCCGGCGGCGGCGAACCGGGATGCAGTGGATCGCATGGTTTCCTCCTGGTCCCGGGTCTGTCCGGGGTCGGTGGAAACCTTATGACGAACCGAATTCAAGCGCATCCGGATCGTTGAGGGGGCGGACCCCGAGGGTGCGCGCTGCGCAAATTGCTCCCCGAGGGGGAGCTCCCGGCGAAGCCGGGTGAGGGGGTCAAGGGCTTCGACGCCGCATCATTCAGGAGATCGGGACAGGGCCCGCCGTCAGCCGCCGGTGACGTCTTCCCAGAACTTCTTGGCCTTGTTCAGGAAGCCGCTCGACTCAGGATGCTGCTGCTCGCCGCAGAGGTCGGCGAACTCCTGCATCAACGCCTTCTGTCGGGCGTTGAGCCGGGTCGGTGTCTCCACGAAGAGCTCGACCACCAGGTCGCCGCGTTCGCGGCTGCGCAGGGAGGGCATGCCGCGCCCGCGGATCCGGACGGTGCGGCCGGTCTGGGCGCCCTCCGGCACCTTCACCGTCAGGCGGTTGTCCGCGCCCTCCTCCGTCGAGCCGCCCGAGAGGCAGGGGGCCTCGATCTCGCCGCCGAGCACGGCGGTGGTCATGGGCACGGGCACGGTGCAGAGCAGGTCCAGGCCGTCGCGCTCGAAGAGGTCGTGGGGCCGGACGGAGATGAAGATGTAGAGGTCGCCCCTGGGCCCGCCCCGGGCGCCGCCATCCCCCTCGCCCGCCAGGCGGATCCGGGCGCCGTCGTCCACGCCGGCGGGGATCCGGACCTGCAGCGTCCGGTTCCGGCGCACCTGACCATGTCCCCGGCAGGACGTGCAGGGATCGCTGATGATGCGGCCTTCGCCGCCGCATCGCGGACAGGTGCGCTCGATGGCGAAGAAGCCCTGGGAAGCACGGACCCGGCCGGCGCCGCCGCAGGTCGGGCAGGTCGTGGCGCTGGTTCCCGGCTTGGCGCCGCTGCCGTCGCAGGCCTCACAGGTCATGGCCGTGGCCGCGGTGATCTCGACCTCGGAGCCGGCGTAGGCCTGCTCGAGGGTGATCTCCAGGTCGTAGCGGAGGTCCTGACCCCGCGCCGGGCCGCTGCGCCTCTGGCCGCCGCCGAACATGTCGCCGAAGGCCGAACCGAAGACCTCCGAGAAGATGTCGTTGATGTCGGTGAAGCCAGCTCCGCCGCCGCCCTGGCCGCCGTTGACGCCGGCATGGCCGAACTGGTCGTAGGCGGCCCGCTTCTTCGGGTCCGAAAGGACCGAATAGGCCTCGTTGATCTCCTTGAAGCGGGTGGAGGCTTCTTCCGAACCGCCATTGCGGTCGGGATGGTGCTCCATGGCCAGCTTGCGGAAGGCCGACTTGAGGGCGGCCTCGTCGCTGCCGCGGGGGACGCCCAGGATTTCATAATAGTCGCGCATGAGGCGTCAGGCGTTCCGATGCGTCTTTCCGAAAGGACGCCCGCCCCGCCTCAGGGCGAGGCAGGGCCGGGTCCCGGACAGGTTCAGGCCTTCTTGCCGTCTTCGGTGACTTCCTCGAACTCGGCGTCGACCACGTCGTCCGAACCGCCCGGGGTGGCGTCGCCCTCCCCGGACTGCTGGGCCGCATACATGGCCTCGCCAAGCTTCATGGAGGCCTGGGCCAGGGCCTGGGTCTTGGTGGTGATGGCGTCGGCGTCAGCGCCATCCAGCACAGACTTGAGGTCCTCGATGGCGGAGGTAATGGCCGACTTCTCGGCCTCACCGACCTTGTCGCCATGCTCGCCCAGGGCCTTCTCCGTGGAGTGGATCAGGGCCTCGGCCTGGTTGCGGGCATCGACCACCGCCTTTCGCTTCTCATCCTCGGCCCTGTTGGCCTCGGCCTCGCGCACCATGGCGTCGATGTCGGCGTCCGACAGGCCGCCATTGGCCTGGATCCGGATCGACTGTTCCTTGCTGGTCGCCTTGTCCCGGGCGGAGACGTTGACGATCCCGTTGGCGTCGATGTCGAAGGTCACCTCGACCTGCGGCACGCCGCGCGGCGCGGGCGGGAGGCCGACCAGGTCGAACTGGCCCAGCATCTTGTTGTCCGCCGCCATGGGACGCTCGCCCTGGAAGACCCGGATGGTCACCGCCGACTGGTTGTCGTCGGCGGTCGAGAAGGTCTGCGAGCGCTTGGTCGGGATGGTGGTGTTGCGCTCGATCAGCGGGGTGAAGACGCCGCCCAGGGTCTCGATGCCCAGGGTCAGGGGCGTGACGTCCAGCAAGAGGACGTCCTTGACGTCGCCCTGCAGGACCCCGGCCTGGATGGCGGCGCCCAGGGCCACCACCTCGTCGGGGTTTACGCCGGTATGCGGCTCACGGCCGAAGAAGGCCTTCACCGTCTCGACCACCTTGGGCATGCGGGTCATGCCGCCGACCAGGATCACCTCGTCGATGTCGGTCTTCTTCAGGCCCGCGTCCTTCAGGGCCTGCTCGCAGGGGCCGAGGGTCTTGGACACCAGGTCCTCCACCAGGGCCTCGAGCTTGGCGCGCGAGAGCTTGATGTTGAGGTGCAGGGGGCCGGAGGCGTTCATCGAGATGAAGGGCAGGTTCACCTCGTACTGGGCCGTGAAGGACAGCTCCTTCTTGGCCTTCTCGCCCTCTTCCTTCAGGCGCTGCAGGGCCAGCTTGTCGTTGCGAAGGTCGACGCCGGTCTCCTTCTTGAACTCCTCGGCCAGGAAGTCGACCACACGCAGGTCGAAGTCCTCGCCGCCCAGGAAGGTGTCGCCGTTGGTCGCCTTCACTTCGAAGACGCCGTCGCCGATCTCCAGGACGGAGACGTCGAAGGTGCCGCCGCCGAGGTCATAGACCACGATCTTCTTGCCGTCGTTCTTCTCCAGGCCATAGGCGAGGGCCGCGGCGGTGGGCTCGTTGATGATCCGCAGGACCTCAAGTCCGGCGATCTTGCCGGCGTCCTTGGTGGCCTGGCGCTGGGCGTCGTTGAAGTAGGCCGGGACGGTGATCACCGCCTTGTCGACCTTCTCGCCAAGGTGCTGCTCGGCGGCTTCCTTCATCTTCTGGAGGATGAAGGCGGAGACCTGCTGCGGGGAATAGTCCTTGTCCTGGGCCTTGACCCAGGCGTCGCCGGTGGGCCCGCGGACAATGTCATAGGGGACCATGCCCTTGTCCTTCTCCACCAGCGGATCGTTGTAGTTCCGTCCGATCAGACGCTTGATGGCGAAGAGGGTGTTGGCGGGATTGGTCACCGCCTGGCGCTTGGCCGGCTGGCCGACGAGGCGCTCGCCGTCCTCGAGGAAGGCCACCACAGAAGGGGTCGTGCGAACGCCCTCCGCATTCTCGATCACCTTCGGCGTCTTGCCGTCCATGATCGCAACGCAGGAATTTGTCGTCCCGAGGTCGATACCGATGATCTTGCTCATGATGAGTCTCAAACGCTCCGAGTTGGCGGACCGCGCCTGAGGAGCCTCGTCGCCAAGCACCCCTCGTTCCTGCGGCCCCCTTGAACAGTTCAGGGTCGCCGGCGGGTCTTTTCGGAACCACGCCGTCGTCGTGCGATATGGTGCGGAACCGCCGCTCTGCAAGGGCAAAGCCCCTAAACGGAGAAGGGCTTTAGGTCCTCGCCGAAGGGGGTTCCGGACAGCAGGTCGGCGTAGCGCTCCACGGCCAGGGGTGCAACGCCGTTTCGCGCGGCGAGGAAGGCGTCCTGCACCATCATGGCCTGTTGCTCGATGTTGAGGTCCACGAACGGCGTCCCCCCGGCGGCGATGTAGTCATAGGCGGCGGGCCCATCTCCCGCCCGCAGCTTGGCGAGAAGCAGGTTCACCCCCGTCTGCGCCTGCCAGACATGGGTCAACTCGTGCACCAGGATGGCCTGGAGCGACAAGTCCGCGCGGCTGAAGTCCCTCATCGCCGACCGCGCGGGCCAGGCGATCAGGGAGGCGCCGGCCACGAAGGCGCGCGGCCAGGCCGGCAGGGCGAGGATCCTCACGCGTCCTGCGGACAGGGCGCGCCCGAACACGCCCTTCGCCAGGGCGATCTCGCCCTCCGTGAGGCGGCGCAAGGCGCCCGGTCGCATGGGGTCGCAGCTCATGGACGAAGGATACCCTCCTGCTTGGACGGATCGGAAGTCGGCATATCGTCCAATGCGGCGGGGGGGCTTTGACAGTCGGCCCCGGGATCGCCAAATGAGCCCGGGCCGGCGGTGACCGGCGAGGGAGCCTGGAACCATGAAGACCCTGACCCGACCTGAAGGGACGAACCCCGGGGATCTTGACCTGACCCGCCGGCGTCTGGCCCTCGCCGCTCTTGGCGGATACGCCCTCTTCGCCTACTCGGCCGAGGCCCAGACCATCACGACGGACGCCTCAGGCCTCATCGCCGGGGATGTGGAGGTCGATGTCGGGGATCGCATGGCGCCCGCCTACATGGCGCGGCCGGACGCCCGAGGCCGGTTCCCCGCCGTCCTGGTCATCTCTGAGGTCTTCGGCATTCACGAGTACATCCGGGACATCTGCCGGCGTCTCGCGCGCCTCGGCTACGTGGCCATCGCCCCGGACCTCTTCGTTCGCTCCGGCGATCCGTCGAAGACAAATGATTTCAACCAGATACGCCGTATTGTCAGCGCCGCCACCGACAAGCAGATCTTCAACGACCTGTCGGGGACCGTTCGGTTCCTGAAGGCCCAGCCCTTTGTCGACAGGGCCCGGTTGGCGGTGACCGGCTTCTGCTGGGGAGGAGCCATTGTCTGGCTGGCCTGCCAGCGCATGCCCGACTTCCGCGCCGGGGCCGCCTGGTACGGACGCCTGACCGGACCCAAGCCGGGGGAGTTCCTCGGTGAGCCGAACCGGCCCTGGCCCCTCCAGGGCGTCGCCCAGCTCCGCGCCCCGGTGATCGGGCTCTACGCCGGCAAGGACCAGGGCATCCCCCTCGCCGACGTCGAGGCCATGCGCAGCGCCCTTGTCGCCGCCCGCAAGACCGGCAGCCAGATCGTCGTCTATCCGGACAGCCAGCATGGCTTCCACGCCGACTACCGCACCAGCTACGATCCCGCGGCAGCCCGAGACGCCTGGGACCGCATGCTGGCCCACTTCGCCGCGAACGGGGTCAAGCCCCGGCCCTTCTAGGCGGACCCAGGCGGCGGGGCCTGGCGCCCGGTGGACCCGGGGGAGATCTTCCCGCCCGCCGTTTCCAATCCCGCCGCCGGCTCCCTATCTTCCGGACCACAGAGCTCGCCTTAACGGAACCGGCCCATGATCGACCTTCGTTCCTTTGACACCCTCGGCGGCGCCGACCATGGCTGGCTGAACGCCAGGCACCATTTCTCTTTCTCGGGCTATCAGGACCCGGCCCGCATGAACTGGGGCGCCCTGCGGGTCTGGAACGACGACGTCATCCAGCCGAAGACGGGGTTCCCGCCCCATCCCCACCAGGACATGGAGATCATCACCTATGTCCTGGAAGGCGCCATCAGCCACCAGGACAGCCTGGGCAACGAGGGCCGCACGGCGGCCGGAGACGTCCAGGTGATGAGCGCAGGTTCGGGCATCCGGCACGCCGAATACAATCTGGAGGCCGAAGTCACCCGCCTGTTCCAGATCTGGATCCTGCCCGCCCAGTCCGGCGGCGCGCCGTCCTGGGGCGCCCGTCCCTTCCCGAAGGGCGACCGTGCGGGTCGCTTCGTACCCCTGGCTTCGGGAGTTCCGGGCGATGAAGAGGCTCTGCCGATCCGCACGCCGGGGCGCGTGCTGGGCGCCACCCTGCGCTCCGGCGAGACTCTGGACTACGACCTCGCGCCGGGCCGGCGCGCCTATCTCGTGCCGGCCCGTGGGTCGGTGGCGGTGAACGGTGTGACGGTCGGGACCCGGGACGGGGCGGCCATCGCCGACGAGCCCCGCCTCCGCATCACGGCCCTGGAGGACGCCGAACTGGTGATGGTCGATACGGCCTGAGCCCGCGGGACTACCGCCCCCAGTCCCGAGCCAGGAGATCGAGCAGACGGACCCCAAAGCCAGCCGATCCTGCGGGCTTGACGGCGTTTGCCGCGCCATAGGCGACGCCGGCGATGTCGAGGTGGGCCCAGGGAGTGTCCCGGGAGACGAACTCGCCGATGAACCAGGCCCCGGTTCCGGCGCCCGCTCCACCGTCTCCGGTGTTCTTGATGTCAGCGATGGTGGAGGCCGTATCCTTCGCATAGCTGGGATGGAGCGGCAGCTTCCACAGGCCCTCGCCCGTCTGCTCGCCCGCCGCCATCACGCGGTCGAGGAGGGCGTCCCCGCGGCCGAACAGGCCGGCGTAGTCGTCGCCCAGGGCCGTCCGGACCGCGCCGGTCAGGGTGGCCAGGTCGACGATGGCTGAGGGCTTCAGGTTGCGCTCGGCCCAGACCAGGGCGTCGGCCAGGACCAGCCGCCCCTCGGCGTCGGTGGAGATGATCTCGATGGTCTTGCCGTTCATGGCCGTCAGCACGTCGCCCGGGCGGATGGCGGCGCCGTCGGGCATGTTCTCGGCCAGGGCGGAGACGGCGACCACGTTCACCGGCGCGCCCGACTTCGCCAGGGACAGGACCGCCCCGGTCACCGAGGCGGCGCCGGACATGTCCATCTTCATCTCGCCCATGCCGGCGCCGGGCTTGATGGAAATGCCCCCGCTGTCGAAGGTGATGCCCTTGCCCGCCAGGACCAGGGGCCCGCCTGCGGGGGCGCTGGCGCCCCGATAGCGCACGACCAGCAGCCGAGGCGGGCGGGCCGAACCCATGCCCACGCCGGTCAGGGCGCCCATGCCCAGGCGACGCATGGCCGTCTCATCCAGGACCTCGATCGTCACCCCCGGAACGCCGGCGAAGGCCGCCCGGGCGCTGTCGACGAAGGCCTGAGGATACATCAGGTTGGCGGGAAGGTTGGAGACGTCCCGGGCCCACTGGACCGCCTCGACCAAGGCCTGGCCGCGACCCCGGAAGATCGCCTCCGCTCCCGACGCCCCGGCGCCCGTGAAGACGACGCCCCCGGGCGCGGTCGTCGGACGGTCCGAGCTCAGGAGGTCCGACCGGTACTCGCCGATGCCGAAGCCCGTGGCCAGGGCGGCGAGGCCTTCCGCGGAAAGCGGTCCGCCTGACACCGTGACCGGCGACTTCACCTTCGCCAGGGACCGACCGAGGGCCTCGCCAGCGCTCTGCAGGCTGGCGCTTGCCGGCGACTTGCCCAGTCCCAGGACGAGGACCTGCTCAAGCCCGCTAAAGGCCCTCAGGACCAGCATGTCTCCGCTGGAAAAGTCGAACGCCGCCGACTCGACCGCCCGGCGGAGGCTGGCGCCCGCGTCCGGCGTCAGGAGGACGGAGGCTCGCTCCGAGGCCTCGGCGGCGGAGCCGGCGGCGATCACGAGGACGCCGGATTTCGGCGCGGCCGCCTCGGCGAAGCTTACCGGCCGTCGAAGGGTGGCCGAGGACCAGGTGGCGGTCTCCGCCGGCGACGCCGCCGCCTTGGGCGCAGCGAGGGCGGGGGCGGGTGCAAGGATCGGGACGACCAGGGCCAGGCTCAGGCCGGCCAGGGCGAGGGGGCGGAACGGGGTCATGAAGGGGCCCTGTGTCTGAAGAGAAGGGAAGGCGTTAGCGCTGATTAGTGCCGGAAAACGCGTACGCCCGTAAAGGCCATGGTCACGCCGGCGGCGTCGGCGGCGGCGATCACCTCCTCGTCCCGGATCGAGCCACCCGGCTGGATCACCGCGGTGGCCCCGGCCTCCGCCGCCTGGATGAGGCCGTCGGCGAAGGGGAAGAAGGCTTCGGAGGCGCAGGCCGACCCCTTGGCCAGGCTCTCCGGCAGGCCGGCCTGCTCGGCCGCCTCGCCGGCGCGGAGGGCCGCGATCCGGGCGGAGTCGCGCCGGTTCATCTGGCCTGCGCCAATGCCCGCCGTCTGGCCGTCTCGCGCAAAGACGATGGCGTTCGACTTGACGTGCTTGGCGACGGTGAAGGCGAACAGCATGTCATTCACCTCTTGCGGGGTCGGCTGGCGGCGCGTGACGATCCTCAGGTCGGCGGCGGTCAGGCGAGAGGCATCGCGGCCCTGGACCAGGAAGCCGCCCGCCACCTGCTTGAAGAGGTCGCCGGTCGCCAGGGGGTCGGGCATGCCGCCGGTCAGCAGCAGGCGCAGGTCCTTCTTCTTGGCGAAGAGGGCGATGGCGTCCTCGTCAGCCTCGGGGGCCACCACCACCTCGGTGAAGATCTTGATGATCTCCTTCGCCGCCGCCGCATCCAGGCGGCGGTTCACCGCCACAATGCCGCCGAAGGCCGAGACCGGGTCACACTGCAGGGCGCGGGCGTAGGCGGTCTTGAGGTCCGCCCCCAGGGCGACGCCGCAGGGATTGGCGTGCTTGATGATGGCCACGGCGGCCGAGGCCTGGGGATCGAACTCCGCCACCAGCTCGATGGCCGCGTCAGTGTCGGCGATGTTGTTGTAGCTGAGGGCCTTGCCCTGCACCTGGCGGGCGGTCGCGACCCCGGTCCGCGGCGTCTCCTCGACATAGAATGCGGCGGCCTGGTGCGGGTTCTCGCCGTAGCGCAGGGTCTGGACCAGGCGGCCCGACAGGGTCCGGCGCCGGGGTGCGGCCTCGCCCAACTGGGCCGCAAACCAGGTCGAGATGGCCGCGTCATAGGCCGCCGTGCGGGCGTAGGCGCGGGCCGCCAGGGTCTTGCGCAGGACCAGGCTCGTCGTCCCGTCCACCGCCAGCTCGGCCAGGACCTCCTGGAGGTCCTCCAGCTCGGTGCAGACCGCCACATAGCCATGGTTCTTGGCCGCCGAGCGGATCATGGCGGGGCCGCCGATATCGATGTTCTCAATGGCGCTGGCGAAGTCGCCCCCACCGGCCACCGTCTTCTCGAAGGGGTAGAGGTTGACGTAGACGAGGTCGATCCCGCCGATCCCGTGCTCGGCCATGGCGGCGGCGTGGGCCGGAGCGTCGCGTACGCCCAGGAGGCCGCCGTGCACCACGGGATGCAGGGTCTTGACCCGGCCGTCCATCATTTCTGGAAAGCCGGTCAGGTCCGAGACGTCCTTCACGGCCAGGCCGGCGGCGGCGATGGCCGCCCGGGTGCCGCCCGTCGACACCAGCTCCACGCCCCCTTCCGCCAGGGCCCGGGCCGCCTCGACCAGGCCCGTCTTGTCCGAAACCGAGATCAGGGCGCGGCGGACAAAGACTCGATCAGGCGCGGGCGGGAAGTCAGGGGCGGCAGGCATGGCGCTCTCCGTGGCGGTTCGGAAGGTTGGCCCAGGCGAGCGGCGCTTTGACGTCCGTGCGCTCCCCGGTGGTGGACCACCTGTTTCGCCAGTCACGCAGGACAGGGGCCTTCTAGCGCTTCCGGCGATTCCCGGAAACCGCTGCCTGAGGGGTCGTCAACCTCGAAGGGCGGCGATGTTGGACGCGTAGGCGTCGGGACCGCCCCGGAACACTGCGGTTCCGGCCACCAGGGCGGTGGCGCCGGCGTCCACGCACAGTCGAGCGGTCTCGGCGGTCACCCCGCCGTCCACCTCCAGCACGATGTCCCGGCCGCTGGCGTCGATCATCCGCCTCAGGGCCTCGATCTTGGCCAGCTGGGAATGCATGAAGGTCTGGCCGCCGAAGCCCGGGTTGATGGACATGACGAGGATCAGGTCCACCTCGTCCATCATCCATTCGATCACCGAGGGCGAGGTCGAGGGGTTGAAGACCACCCCGGCCCGCGCCCCCAGCTGGCGGATGCGCTTCAGGGTCCGGTTCAGGTGCGGCCCACTCTCCGGATGCACGCTGACAATGTCGGCGCCGGCCTCGACGAAGGCCTCCAGGTAGGGGTCCACCGGGGCGATCATCAGGTGCACGTCCATGGGGACGGTCGCGTGCGGCTTCAGGGCCCGGACGATGTCAGGTCCCAGGGTGATGTTCGGCACGAAGTGACCGTCCATCACGTCGATGTGCAGCCAGTCGGCGCCGGCGGCCTGGACGGCGCGGACCTCTTCGCCCAGCCGGGCGAAGTCGGCGGCGAGGAGCGAGGGGGCGATGATCGGGCGCAGGCTCATGCGTCGGACTTAGCCGCCCCCGCGGCCTGCGCCAAGTCCCGGCGGGCGCGGCGGTTTGGCCGACGGGCGAAGCGTGCGATGAAGAAGCCGTCCGTACCTCCGGCGCGATGGGTCGGCAGGATGCGGAGCGTCCCGTCCTCGAGGCGGCTCTCGGCCGGGGCGCCGCCCTCGCCGGAGGCGATCGGGTCCAGGGCGAAGTCGGCGCACCGCTTCAGGAATCCCGCAACCTGGCCCTCGCCCTCCTCGGGCTCCAGCGAGCAGACGCAGTAGACAAGCCGCCCGCCCGGGCGCACCCGCCGGGCGGCGGCGTCCAGCAGGCGGGCCTGGGCGGCGGCCAGCACGGCGATGTCGCCAGGCTTCACCGCCCAAAGCACGTCCGGGTTCCGGCGGAAGGTCCCCGTGGCGCTGCAGGGGGCGTCGAGCAGGACGGCGTCGAAGGTTCGTCCGTCGTCCCAGGTCGCGGCGTCGGCGGCGATGACCTCGGCGGTCAGGCCGGTCCGTTCCAGGTTCTCCCGCACCCGGTGCAGGCGGCCCTGCGACCTGTCGAGGGCGGTGACCTCCGCGCCGGCGGCCGCCAGTTGCAAGGTCTTTCCGCCAGGCGCCGCGCACAGGTCCAGGACGGTGAGGCCCGGCCGGGGGTTCAGGAGGCGGGCGGGGACGGCGGCGCTGGCGTCCTGGACCCACCATCGGCCCTCCGCAAAACCTTCCCAGGCCGAGACCTCGCCTCGCCGGGAGGTGCGCCAGGTGTCGGCGGCCACCCGGGTCAGTTCAAGGGCCTCGGTCAGCGCTCCGGGATCATCCCTCAGGGTCAGGTCTGTGTCCGGCTCCCCGGCGATCACGGCGGCGACGGAGAGGGCGGAGGGGCGACCCCAGGCTGCGCTCCAGCGGGCCAGGAGCCAGGGCGGGGCGAGGGTCTCCGGATCGGCAAGGTCCGGCGGCTCGCGGAGCAGGCCCCTCAGGACGGCGTTGACCAGCCCCTTGAAGCGGCGGGCGGCGGGGAAGGAGTCCGCCAGGTCGACGCTGGCGCTGACGGCGGCGTGGGGCGGGGCGCCCAGGACAAGGGCCTGGACGGCGCCCAGTCTCAGGATGTTGCGGACGATTTCCGGCGGCGGGCGCGGGATTCGGGCGTCGAGGGCCCGGTCGACAGGCCCCAGTCGCCGCAGGGCCGTCAGGACCAGGATGCGGGCGAAGGCCCGGTCCCGGGGCTCCAGGCCGGCAAGGCCGGGAGCGGCGGAATCGTCTTCAAGCCCGGCGCGTTGGGACAGGGCTGCAGCCAGGAGGTCAAGCGCGGCGCGGCGGGCGGGCAGTCCGGTGGGAAGGCGGGGTTCGGTCACGCAGAGCCGCCTGCCCGGTTCCGGCGGCCATGGCAACTGGCGTTTCGCGTCCCGGACGCCTAGATGGGGATTATGGAAGACGACGCGCCCCCCAACGCCGCCCCCGGCAAGGCCCTCAGCCCGGCCGCCCGCCGGGCCCTGGAGGAAGCCGCCGCCCGCAAGGCCGCCGAGGCCGCGGAGGCCGAGCGGCTGGCCGAACAAGGCGGTCCCGCAGGCCTTGAGCCCACCCGCTTCGGTGACTGGGAGCGAAAGGGCATCGCCGTCGACTTCTAGGCCTCGCTTCGGCTAACCCCCTCCGCCGCGCTGCGTCCCCCTGAGCGAAGCTAAAGCGCCAATTGCTCCCCCAAGGGGGAGCTCACGCCGGAGGCGGGTGAGGGGGTCAGCGGACTCGCCGTTCCTCCCCGCAGCCGCCTAGGCCGGGACCGCCGCCATCTCTGCGATCACCTTCAGGGCCGCCTCGGCCGGGTCATTCGCGGCCGAGATCGGTCGGCCGCACACCAGGTGCGAGGCGCCGGCGCGCAAGGCGTCCGCCGGGCTCGCGGCGCGCACCTGGTCGTTCTTCGCAGACCATTCGGGACGAACCCCCGGCGTGACCACCAGGAAGTCCTTCCCGCCGATCCGCCGGGCCAGCTCGGCCTCCTGGGGACTGGCCACCACGCCGGCGCAGCCGGCCTCAAGGGCCTGATGGATGCGCCGCTCCACGAGGCTTCGCGCCGTGGAGGCGTAGCCGATCGCCTTCAGGTCCTCGTCAGACAGGCTGGTCAGGACGGTGACGGCGAGGACCTTCAGGTTGGACCGGCCCACGCCCCGAACCGCGGCGGCCATGACCTGGGGTTCGGCGTGCACGGTCAGGAGATCGCAGCCGGAGTCCGAGAGGGCGGCGGCGGCGCGTTCCACCGTGGCGCCGATGTCGTGCAGCTTCCAGTCGAGGAAGACCTGCTTGCCCTTCCCCTTCAGCTCCCGCGCCAGTTCCATGCCGCCCCGGGCGAACAACTCCAGCCCGACCTTGTAGAAGCTGACCCGGTCGCCCAGGGTCTCCACGAGGGCCCGGGCCTCGGCAAGGCCGGGCTGGTCCAGGGGGACGATGAGGCGGGGATCCGGGGCGGGCGTCTTCATCCTGGGCTCTCCGGGGTCGGCGGCGGTGGCGAAATGGGGTATGGACCTCCCATGATCCCCGAGATTTTCGCCGTCAACTTCTTCATCGCCCTCTTCGCCCTGATTGACCCGGTGGGCAATGTCCCCCTGTTCGCGGCGGCGACCCGCGGGGTGAAGAACAGCACGGCGCGGCTCATCGCCGTCTTCGTCGCCCTCTTCGTCATGGGCTTCCTGATCTTCTTCTTCTTCACCGGACTCAGCCTGCTGGCCTTCTTCGGGATCTCCCTGCCCGCCTTCCGGATCGCGGGGGGTATCCTGCTCCTGCTTCTCGGCCTCGACATGACCCGGAATGACTTCGCAGAATCGGTCGCCGCCGGTCCTGAGGAGATGCAGGAAGGCGGCCGGACGGCCCAGGCCCGGCGCCGCTTCGAGTCCATGATCGTGCCCTTCGCCATGCCGTTGCTGATCGGCCCCGGCGCCATCTCCACGGTGATCATCTACGCCAGCGAGGCGCGTGACTATGGCGTGGCCGGCATCGCCACCGGGGTGGGCGTGATCGTCCTGGTCGCCCTGTCGACAATGCTGTCCTTCTGGGCGACCCCGCTGATTTCCCGCCTGCTGGGCCGGATCGGCCTGGCCATCGTGGTCCGGGTGCTGGGTCTGATCCTCTGCGCCATGGCGGTGCAGTTCATCCTGTCCGGGATCGCCGACTCCACCAGCGGTCTGATCCTTGAAGAGGCCTCCCAGCCCTACAAGTCCTGACCCGGCTCAGCGCTTGCGGAAGCGCCCGCCCTGGGAGTCCGCCAGGGCCAGGGCCCAGTCTTCGGGAATCAGCCTCACAAGGGCGGCGATAGCCTTGTTCGGGGCCCCGGGAACGCAGATCGGACGGTTCGCCTCCAGCGCCTCGAGGCCGGCCTCAGCCACCTCGTCGGCGCCCATCCAGAGCCAGTCGGGGGTGGCCTGTCGGGTCAGGTCCCGGGTTCCGTTGACGTCGTGGAACTCCGACCAGGTGAATCCTGGACACAGGGCGCTGACGTGCACGCCGAGGGGGCGGGCCTCCAGGTGCAGGCTCTGCGAGGCGCGCACGAGGTAGGCCTTGGTCGCGGCGTAGAGGGTGTGACCCCGGGTCCCGGGCAACAGGCCTGCGAGGGAGGCGACGTTGAGGATGCGCCCGAAACGGCGTTCGGTCATGCCGGGAAGGACCCGGTGCGACAGTTCGGTCGGGGCGTGAAGCATCACCTGCAGGAAGTCGGCCTGCTCCTGCCACCCCGTCTCGACGAATACTCCCGGAAGGCCGTAACCGGCGCTATTGATCAGGGCGTCGACGTCGCGGCCCGCAGCGTCCACCGCCGCGAGGAGCCGGCCGGGCGCGGCGGGGTCGGCCAGGTCCTCGGGCAGGACCAGGGCCTCGACCCCGAAACGCAGGCGCACCTCGTCCGCCAGGGCGTCCAGCCTTTCGCGCCGCCGGGCGGTGAGAGCCAGGTCATAGCCCCGCGCGGCCAGGCTCCGCGCCAGTGCAGCGCCGATCCCGGCGGAGGCGCCGGTCACAAGGGCGAGTCTTCGGTCCATGCCGTCTCCTGTCCTGATCCCCGTGAGGGTGGCGATGGGGCCGCGCCGGATCAAGCCCCCGCCGGTCGGCGGCCAGCGGGTTGCGGGCTCGCCCCGACCGTCGCCCCCCTGGGGGCGGTGCGCCTTCGGACGCCGGCGCGTTCGGGCCTGGGCTGAAGGGCGAGGGTCTGCTTGACGGCCTCCATGAGGATCAGTCCCGAGAAGGGCGGCCAGAGGCGGGAGCCGGCCTGCTCGAACCCCTCGGCCCATCCCGCCAGCCAGGGGAAGGGCGGGACATAGAGGGCGCGGGTCCAGCCGGTAGGCTCAAGCCCGGCCTCGCGAAGCCGCCCGGCCAGCTGGCGGCGGCTGAAAGGCCGGCCGTGGCCGAAGGGCGTGGACTCGAAGGGCGCCCAGGGCCCGTTGCGCGCGGCGGCCACGGCGATCAGCTGGCCCGCCGGCGCCAGGACACGGGTCATCTCCCTGAGCAGGGCCTCAGGCTGCGGGCTCTCCTCCAGGGCGTGAACCAGCAGGATCCGGTCGAACCGGGCGTTGGGGAAGGGCAGGGCGTCCTCGGCGGCGAGGGCCACGCGATTGAGGCGGGCCCTGGGCCAGGGCTCGGCGCCCTGCTCGGGGGGCATCACGGCCACCGCTCGTATCGCCCGATCCGAAAGGGCCGCCAGGACCGGAGCGGCGTAGCCCGCCCCCAGCACCTCCAGCCCTGCGCAGTCGCCCCAGCTCTCCAGCACCTTGCGCAGGGTCATGTCCCGGGCCGCCTGGCCCAGGGGCGAGGCGTAGAAGGCCGCCAGATCAGAGATGTCTTGCCGCATGACGCGGATTTAGGCCTAGTCGCGCCCGACCGCGAGCCCCGGAAGGTCCGGAGGGCGCGCCGGAGGAAGGACGCCATGACCCTGACCGTTCACCAGTTCCCCTGCCTGTCCGACAACTATGGCTATCTGGTCCGGGACGAGGCGTCCGGGCGGACCGCCTGCATCGACACCCCGGACGCCGCCGCCATCCTCGCCGAGCTGGACAGGCTGGGCTGGGGCTTGGACCTGGTGCTCAACACCCACTGGCACGCGGACCACGCCGGCGGGAACGGCGAGGTCAAGGCCGCCACCGGTTGCAACCTCCTCGGTCCGGCCGAGGTGACCGGCCGCTTCCCGGTCGACAGGGTCCTTGCGCCCGGCGAGACCGTGACTCTCGGCGAGACCGAATTCCAGGTGCTGGAGTCCGGCGGGCATACCCTTGGCCACATCGCCTACTTTGTCCCCTCCGCAGGGGCGGCCTTCGTCGGTGACACCCTGTTCGCCCTCGGCTGCGGTCGCATGTTCGAGGGCTCGCCGGCGCAGATGTGGGCCAGCCTCCAGCGCCTCGCCGCCCTGCCGGACGCCACCCGGATCTATTGTGCGCACGAGTACACCGCCTCCAACGCCCGCTTCGCCCTGGCCGTGGATTCTGACCCGGCGGTGAAGGCCCGCGCCGAAGCGGTCTTTGCAGCCCGGGAGAGGGGAGAGCCCACCGTGCCCAGCACCCTGGCCGAGGAGAAGGCCACCAATCCCTTCCTGCGGGCGCCCCGGCTTCGCCCGGGTCTTCCCCCGCACGAGGCCTTCGCGGCCCTGCGGTCCGAGAAGGACGGCTTCCGCGGCTGACCCCCTCCGGCCCGCTGCGCGGTCCACCTCCCCCTGATGGGGAGGAATGACAGCGCCAATCGCTCCCCCAAGGGGGAGCTCCACGCGACGCGTGGTGAGGGGGTCAACGGCGTCTCGATCGGCGTCCGCCCGGGGCTGCGGAACTAGCGGATTCCCGCGGCGGCCAGGATCCTGTCTGAGGAAGGCCGGCCCGACATCCCCTGGCCGGGGGCGACGGTGATCTCGATCACGCCCTGGCGAAGGTCGGCGCGGGCCTGTCGGCCCTCGACCAGACGGACCCGCTCCACCGCCCCCAGGACCATCCGCCCATCGGGCAGCCGCGTCATGCGGATGATGGCCTCTGCGGCGACCATGGCTGCGTCGGCGGTGAGGGCGGAGGAGGCCGGGGAGGCGTCGGCCTCAAAGGGGATGAGGCGCCGAGCCGCACGGGTCGCCCGGGTGCTGGCCAGGGCCAGTCGCTCCAGGAGCTGCTGGGGCCCGAGGGCGGTCATCCTGAGGGCGCCGCCGCCGCCGGAGAGGGCCACGGCCAGGCCGTCCGGCCGGTCGGTGGTGAAGACCGTCAGGCCCCCGGTCCGGCTGGCCCGCAGGATCGGCTCCCCCAGGTCATTCAGGTAGAGGATGTCGCCCCGAGGCGCCGGCTGGGGCCTCAGGACCCAGACCTCGGGGCTGCGGTCGAACTTGACCAGGGGCAGGCCCTGGCTGCGGTCAAAGGTGAAGCGGACTCCCGTCTCACTCATGTAGCGGGCCACCGGCGGCGCCCCGGCCGGCCCCGCCTGTCCGGCGGGCGGACTGAATAGGGCGCCCCGGGTCCCCATCGCCGACTGGGCGGGCGCATCGACCGGCAAGGCGAGGACGACTCCTGCCGCCAGAAGGGCGGAGAAGAGGCCGCGGCGGCTTGGGGACGTTCGGTCAGGATGTCCGGGGGAAGGCATCACGGACGACCATAGCACATCGACTGGGGCGGATTTTGGACCCTGTCCTCATCCCGCCATGTACTGCCCGCCGTTCAACGAGAGGGTGGAGCCGGTGACGAAGCCGGCGTGTTCGCCCGACAGGAAGGCCACCATGTCGGCGATCTCCTCTCCGCGTCCCAGCCGGCCCACCGGGATCTGGGCGATGATCGAGGCCAGCACAGTCTCCGGCACGGCCTGCACCATCTCGGTGTCGATATAGCCCGGGCAGATGCAGTTCACCGTCACGCCCTTGCGCGCATTCTCCAGGGCCAGGGCCTTGGTGAAGCCGATCATGCCGGCCTTGGCGGCGGCGTAGTTGGTCTGGCCCATCTGGCCCTTCTGGCCGTTGATGGACGAGATGTTGACGATACGGCCCCACTCGCGTTCCCGCATGCCCTCGATGACCTGCCGGGTCATGTTGAAGACCGAGTCCATGTTCACCCGGATCACCTCGGACCACTGGGCGGGCGACATCTTGTGGAAGACCCCGTCCCGGGTGATGCCGGCGTTGTTGACCAGCACGTCCACCGGCCCGAGTTCGGCCTCGACCGCCCGCACCGCCCGGTCGCAATCCTCGAAGGATCCGACATTACCCTTCACCACCATCACGCCCAGCTCCCGGGCGCAGGCCTGGGCCGCCTCCTCGTTGCCGGAGTAGCCGGCGGCCACCCTCATGCCGTCGGATTTCAGGCGCTCACAGATCGCCCGGCCAATGCCGCGGGTCCCGCCCGTCACAAACGCCACTCTCGCCATCGCCGCCTCCGTGGGGGTTCAGAATCTCAGACCTGCTCGACGCAGAGGGCCACGCCCATGCCGCCGCCGACGCAAAGGGTCGCCAGGCCCCGGGCCGACCCGGAGCGCTGCATCTCGTGCAGAAGGGTGGTCAGGATGCGCGCGCCCGAGGCGCCGATGGGATGGCCGATCGCGATGGCCCCGCCATTCACATTGACCTTGTCGGGGTCGAGGCCCAGTTCGCGCACGACGCACAGGGCCTGGGCGGCGAAGGCCTCGTTCGACTCCACCCGGTCGAGGTCCGCCACGCTCCAGCCCGCCCGCTCAAGGGCCCGGCGGGTTGCGGGAATGGGGCCCGTTCCCATGATCTCGGGCTCGACCCCGGCCTGGGCCCAGGAGGCGATCCGCGCCAGGGGAGTCAGGCCCCGGGCCCGGGCCTCGGCCGCCGACATCAGCACCAGGGCCGCCGCCCCGTCATTGAGCCCGGAAGCGTTGGCCGCCGTCACCGACCCGTCCTTGGTGAAGGCCGGGCGCAGTCCCGAGACGCTGTCCAGCGTCGCCCCATGGCGGATGTATTCGTCCTGGTCGACCACAGTGTCGCCTTTTCGGCCTTTCACGATGACCGGGACGATCTCGGCGGCGAAGCGGCCCGCCTTCTGCGCCGCTTCGGCGCGGTTCTGGGAAGTGACGGCGAAACGGTCCTGGTCCTCGCGGGTGATCTGCCAGCGGGCGGCGATGTTCTCGGCGGTCTGGCCCATGTGATAGCCATGGAAGGCGTCCCAGAGCCCATCCTTGATCATGGTGTCCACGAAGGCCAGGTCGCCCATCTTCTGGCCGCCCCTCAGGTGCTGGGCGTGAGGAGCCTGGCTCATGCTCTCCTGGCCGCCGGCCACGACGACCCGGGCGGCGCCGTCGGCAATCTGCTGGGCGCCCAGGGCCACAGCCCGCAGGCCGGAGCCGCAGAGCTGGTTCAGGCTCCAGGCCGGCGCTTCCACCGGGACTCCGGCGTTGATCGCCGCCTGGCGGGCCGGGCCCTGGCCGGCGCCCGCCTGAAGCACCTGGCCGAGGATGACCTCGCTGACATCGGCGGCGGCCACGCCCGCCCGTTCCAGGGCGCCGGCGATGGCGGTCCGGCCGAGTTCATGGGCGGGAAGGCCCGAAAGGGCGCCGTTGAAGGACCCCACGGGGGTCCGGGCGGCGGAGACGATGACAACGTCGGTCATGGCGGGGAGCTCCTTCAGGGGGACGGCCGCACCTGACCTGGCGGCCGCTTACGTCACCTTCCAGAAGACGCTCGCATCGGCAATACTGCAATGCAATACTGCAGGCTCTCGCGCGGAACCGCGCAGGAAGGAACCGGAATGGCCGAAGCGAAGGGCGCCAAGTCGGGCGATGGCCCGGTCGTCATCAAGAAGTACGCCAACCGCCGGCTCTACAACACGGCCTCGAGCACCTACGTCACGCTCGAGCACCTGGCCGACATGGTCCGCAAGGGCGTCGACTTCGTGGTCTACGACGCCAAGTCGAATGACGACATCACCCGCGCGGTGCTGGCCCAGATCATCTTCGATGAGGAGAGCCGGTCGGAGAGCCTGTTGCCGATCCAGTTCCTGCGCCAACTCATCGGCTTCTACGGCAACTCCATGCAGGCCTTCCTGCCCTCCTACCTGGAAATGTCCCTGGCCTCCTTCGCCGAGCAGCAGGAGCGCCTGCGCCAGCAGTTCTCAGGGATAAACCCGCCCGCCAGCCTCTCGGCCTACGAGGACCAGGTGAAGAAGAACATGGCCCTGTTCAGCCAGGCCATGCAGATGTTCTCGCCCTTCGCCTATAGCCGGCCGGACGGCGCAGCGACGGACCAGGCCGCGCCGCCGGCCAGCGCCCAGCAAGCCGCCCCGCCGGCGCCCGAGAAGAGTTCGGAGGACGCCATCTCCGATCTCAAGCGCCGCATGGAGGAAATGGCCGCCCAGATCGACAAGCTGGCTGCGGGACGATGACCAAGCCGATCGATCCCCTCCGCCGCACCCGACGGACCCGCGAAGCCCGGACCCTATCCATCGATCCCGTTCCAGAGGCTTCGCCGACCCACACCGGCGCGGGGCGGAGCGACCGGATCAAGCCGCCGCCGGAGGCGCCCCTCGCCGAAGGGGCCGCAGCCCTCAGCGCCCATCTGATCGGCCAGGACGGGGCCCGCCGCGGCCTGCGTGGCGGCCCTCCTGTCCTCGACGCCGCCCGCTCGGCTTACGAGAGCGCGGAATGGTCCGGCGGGGCCGACCGGCGCAAGAAGTCCGGTCGGAAGGCGCGCATCAAGACCTGACCCGGCGCCGGGTCAATTCCGCCGACCGGACAGGATTGCCCGGGCTCACGGCGATCCAGAGATAACTTTCTGCCTGTTTTTCAACACTCAAGTCCTGGCTCAGCCCTTGCTGGGCTCCTGGCGAAACCCTTCGCCGGAGCTCCCCCATGCCCGCCCTCGCCGCCCGCGCCTTCGAGATCGCCCTGGTCGTGGCCATCTTCACCGCCTTCACCTGACCGCCGGGTCCCGGCCGGTTCAGAGCTCCAGGATCGATCCCGGCCGGCGCGCCCGGGACTGGAGCCAGATCACCCCCGCAAGGTCCGAAGCCGAGGCCCAGAGCCGGCCAAGGTTGGTGTACTTGGAGGCGCCACTGGTCCGCGGGCGATGACCGACCGGCAGGAAGAGGGTCGAGTAGCCCTCCCGCAGCATCAGGGCCGGCAGGTACCGGTGGATGTGATCGAAATAGGGCAGGCGCAGGAAGGCTTCCCGGCGAAAGGCCTTGAGGCCGCAGCCGGTGTCGTTGGCCGTGTCCCTCAGGAGCCGGCGACGGACCCCGTTGCCGATCCGGGAGGCGATCTTCTTGGCGGCGCTATCCTGGCGGCGAACCCGCTCGCCGCCCACCAGGGCCAGGTCGGGCGGCCCGGCCCGCAGGGCCTCGACCAGCTTGGGCGCATCCGCCGGGTCGTTCTGGCCATCCCCGTCTAGGGTGACGATGATGTCGCCGCGAGCCGCCAGGACCCCGGTCCGCACCGCCCGGCTCTGCCCCGAATTGGCGCTGTGAGCGAGGAGGCGCAGGACGGGAATCTCAGCCTTCAACGCCGTCAGGCGCTCGCGGGTGTCATCCCGGCTGCAATCGTCCACGAAGAGGATCTCGGCGGACCATCCGGAGAAGGCGGCCGCGATCTCCCGGGCGAGATCCGGCGCGGCGCCGGATTCGTTGAAGACGGGGACCACCACCGAGACCTCGGGCCTGGAACCGGCCGCAGGGCCCGCCAGCGGGGTCTGTGAAGGGGCGGACGCCATGCCTCACCCTACGATCTTTCGGGGCTCAAGGGAAACGACGCCGCCTTCGGATCATGCTAACCAGCCGTTCATGTGGCTCGCGGACATCATTGACGCCCTCCGGCGGCCCGGCGGCTGGCGCGGTCCGGCGGCTGCGGCCCTGTTCGCATGTCTGGCAGGGCTGCCAGGCCTTCTCGCCCTTCCCCCGCTTGACCGCGATGAGGCCCGGTTCGCCCAGGCCACCTCACAGATGCTGGAGCAGGATGACTATGTGGTCATCCGTTTCCAGGACCAGCCGCGGTTCAAGAAGCCCGTAGGCATCCACTGGATGCAGGCGGCCGCCGTTTCGGCCTTCGGAGACGCCGGACAGAGGGACATTCGGCTTTACCGGATCCCGTCCCTGCTGGGCGCCATGCTTGCGGCGGCGGCCTGCGTCTGGGGCGCCGCCGGCTTCTTCAGCCGAGGCGCAGCCCTCCTGTCGGGACTGCTGCTCGGCGGCGGCCTGCTCCTGTCCACCGAGGCCTTCATCGCCAAGACGGACGCCATGCTGACCGGCCTGACCGTGCTGGCCATGGCGGCGCTGGCGCGCCTTTATGCCGAGGCGCGGGGGGGTCCGCCGGCAGGCCGCTTCACGGCTCCCGTCTTCTGGGCGGCCCTCGCCCTGGCGGTGCTGGTCAAGGGGCCCATCGCCCCGCTGGTCGCAGGTCTCGCCGCCCTCGCCTTGCGTCTTGCGGACCGCCAGCCCCTGACGGCGCGGCCCATCGGCTGGACCTGGGGCCTGATCCTCTTCGCTGCGATCGTCGGGCCCTGGGCCTGGGCGGTGACCATCGCCACGGATGGCGCCTTCTGGTCTGTGGCGATCGGGGGCGACCTGGCGCCCAAGCTCGCCGGTGGTCACGAGAGCCACGGCGCGCCGCCTGGCATGCACGCCCTCGCCGCGCCGATCCTTGCCTTCCCGGCCACCCTTCTGCTTCCAGCCGCAGCGGTTGTCGCCTGGCGCCGGCGGGCCGAGCCCGGCGTCCGGTTCGCCCTGGCCTGGCTCATTCCCGCCTGGATCGTCTTCGAGGCGACCCCGACCAAGCTGCCGCACTATGTGCTGCCCTGTTACGCCGCCCTGGCCTGGCTCTGCGCCGCCGGCCTGGAGGAGGCGACCCGTCCTGTCGTCCGGCGGGCGGGCGCGGCGCTACATGTGCTGGCGGGCGTCCTCCTCGCCGCCATCGCCGTCGGCCTGGTTCTGACCTACGGAGACGGACGGGACGCGCCCGCTGCGATTCTGACCGCCGGGCTCTTCCTCCTGGCAGGGGGTGCGGGCGGATGGCTTCTCCTGCGCGGCCAGCCCCGGCGCGCACTGACCTGGGCCCTGCCGGCGGGCGTGCTCGCCCATGCGGCCCTGGCCGCCCTCCTGGTCCCGGGTCTTCAGCCCCTCATGCTCTCCGGCCGGACCGTCGACATGCTGGCTGGCGCACGCCTCCTTCCGGCCCAGGGCGTGGTTCCCGGCCCGGTGGCCGTCGCGGGCTACGCCGAACCCAGCCTGGTCTTCCAGGTGGGCGCCAACACCGGGCTGGGGGATGCGGACGACGCTGCAGCCGCCCTGGCCTCCGGTCGGGCCGCCGTGGTGGAGTCCCGTGAGCAGCCCGCCTTCCGCCAGGCCCTGGCCCGGGCCGGGATCCAGCCGGTCGAGGTCGGCCGTGTGACGGGGCTGAACTACTCCAACGGCGACGAGACTGAGCTCACGGTCTACGCCCCGGCTCCCCGCCCCCAACCTGAGGTCCGCCCATGAGCCGCTTCATCGAGATCGTCGAGGTCGGACCCCGCGACGGCCTTCAGAATGAAAAGACCATCCTCAGCCCGGACCAGAGGGTCGAGTTCATCCGACGGCTGGAGGCCGCCGGCGCCCGACGGATCGAGACCGTCTCCTTCGTCAATCCCGCGCGCGTGCCCCAGATGGCCGGCGCCGAGGAGGTCTGCGCCGCCCTTCCCGCCGATCCGCTGCGCTCCCGGATCGGCCTGGTGCTGAACATGCGCGGCTGGGACCGCGCCGTCTCCACCGGGTGCGACGAGGCCAATGTGGTGGTCTGCGCTTCCGACGCCTTCGGGATGCGCAACCAGGGCGCTGGGACCGCCGAGCAGATGGCCACCCTTGCCGCCATCGCCGAGCGCCGGGCCGCTGAGGGCGGCCCCCGCCTGTCGGCGACCTTTTCCGTCGCCTTCGGCTGCCCCTTCGAGGGCGAAGTGGCCCCCGCCCGGGTGATCGACCTGGTCCGCGAGGCGGCCCGGCTGCCCCTCGACGAGATCGCCCTGGCCGACACCATCGGCGTGGCGGATCCCTGGGCGGTGCGCCGGCTGGTCGAGGCCTGTCGCTCCGAAGCCGCCGGAAAGCGACTCCGCCTTCACTTCCATGACACCCGCAATACCGGCCTCGCCAACGCCTTCGCCGGGATCGAGGCCGGGGTGGACGTCCTCGACGCCAGCTGCGGCGGGCTGGGGGGCTGCCCCTTCGCGCCCAACGCCACCGGCAATATCGGCGCCGAGGACCTCGTCTACATGCTGGAGCGGGCAGGCTTCGAGACCGGCTACGACCTGCCGGCCCTGATCTCCACGGCCGAGTGGGTCTGCGGGCTCCTGGGCAAGACGCCGACGGCCTCGGTCACCCGGGCGGGGCTGTTTCCGCTGCCCGTCTGAGCCTCAGCCCGTCTGAACCTCAGCCCGGCGGACCCTTCAGGCGCCAGAGGATCGGCCGGACCACCGCCAGGGCCACAATGAAGGGCCCCAGGGCCAAGGCCGCCAGGGCCTCGATCGGGGTGCCCGCACGCTTCCGGAAGAATCGGGCGAGGCCGCGACCCTTGGCGAACTCCACCCGCAAGGGGTTGGCGCGGCTGGTGTGGCCCACGTGGACCACCGGGGCCGCCGGCTGGAAGACCACCTGTCCGCCGGCCCGCCGAACCCGCCAGCACAGGTCGATGTCCTCGACGTGCAGGAAATAGCCCTCGTCGAATCCGCCCAGGGCCTCGAAATCCTCCCGGCGCATGGCGAAGCAGGCGCCCGAGACGGTCGGCGTCTCGACCACCCCGGCCGGGGTCGGCTGATCCTCCAGGTGGACCTCGAACCGCCGCAGGGCCGGCGCTCGCCGGGCCAGGGTCGACAGGCTCAACAGGGTGGACAACGGGGTGATTTCTCCCCGACGGCCGCCCCTCTGCTCGGATCCATCGCTGTTGACGATGCGGGCGCCTGCGAGGCTCGGAGCCGGCCGGCCCGAGAGGGCCTGGGCCAGGGCGGTGACGCCGCCGGCGCCCAGGAAGGCGTCGGGGTTCAGGAAGACCAGGAGGTCGCCCCGGGCGAGGCGCGCCCCGAGATTGGCGCCGCGGGCGAAGCCGACATTGCCCTGCCCGGTCACCAGGCGGACCCGGGGATTGAGGGCCGCCAGCTCGGCGAGCCGGGCGGCGTCCTCAGGCAGGGAGCCGTTGTCGACCACGATGACCTCGGTCACCTCTGGCTGGGACAGGGCGCTGTCGACGGAGGGGAAGAGGGACTCCCCGGTCATGAAGACCACAAGCACGACCGAGGCCCCCGCCGCGATCGGGGGGGCTGGCGCCGTTGTCACCTCGGGGCTGGAGCGCCTGAGCATCAGCCTCTCAGCGCAGCGCGGGCCAGGTCGGGAGGGATGGCCTCATCGGCCAGGGCCGCCACCGCCTCGTCCAGGGGCAGGACGGTCTGGCCCTCGGTCCCCAGCCTGCGGATGGCCAGGGCGCGGGTCTCGGCCTCCCGCCGCCCGACCGCGGCGATCACCGGGGTCTTGGCCAGGCTGTGCTCGCGCACCTTGTAGTTGATTTTCTCGTTCCGCAGGTCCAGCTCGACCCTCAGCCCCGCCGCCTTCAGGGCCGCGGCGACCTCTCGGGCGTAATCGTCGGCATCCGAGGTGATCGAGGCCACCACCGCCTGGGTGGGCGCCAGCCACAGGGGGAAGGCCCCGGCGTAGTTCTCGATGGCCACCCCCAGGAACCGCTCCATGGAGCCACAGATGGCCCGGTGCAGCATGACCGGCCTCTGCTTGGAGCCGTCCTCGGCCACGTACTCGGCGTCGAGGCGCTCGGGCAGCACGAAGTCCAGCTGCAGGGTGCCGCACTGCCAGGTCCGCCCGATGGCGTCGCGCAGGTGGAACTCCAGCTTGGGGCCGTAGAAGGCGCCTTCGCCGGGCAGGGGCTCGACCTCCATGTTCACCGCCTGGCGGGCGGCGCGGTCCAGCTTGGCCTCGGCGATGTCCCAGACCTCGTCCGATCCGGCGCGGATGTCCGGGCGCAGGGCCAGCTTTACGCTGTGCAGGTCGAGGCCGAAGTCGGAATAGACAGAGTTCAGCAGCTTCACGAACTTCGTCGTCTCGGCCTCGATCTGGTCCTCTCGGCAGAAGATGTGCGCATCGTCCTGGGTGAAGGCCCGCAGGCGCATGATGCCGTGCAGGGCGCCGGACGGCTCGTACCGGTGGCAGGCGCCGAACTCGGCCATGCGCAGGGGCAGGTCGCGATAGCTCTTCTGGCCGAAGTTGAAGATCTGGACGTGCCCCGGACAGTTCATGGGCTTAACGGCCAGCTCCTCGCCTTCCGTCGTTTCGCAGGTGAACATGGCCTGGCCGAACTTTTCCCAGTGGCCAGACTTCTCCCAGAGGCCCCGGTCCATGATCTGCGGCGCCTTGACCTCCACATAGCCGTCCGCCTCCACGCGGCGGCGCATGTAGGACTCCACCGTCCGGTAGAGGGTCCAGCCCTTGGGATGCCAGAAGATCATCCCCCGGGCCTCTTCCTGCAGGTGGAAAAGGTCCATGGCCCGGCCGATCCGGCGGTGGTCCCGGCGCTCGGCCTCCTCGATCCGCTTCAGGTGGGCCTCGAGGTCCGCCTCGCTGGCCCAGGCCGTGCCGTAGATGCGCTGCAACTGGGCGTTGCGGTGGTCGCCGCGCCAGTAGGCGCCCGCCAGCTTGGTCAGCTTGAAGGCCTTGCCCACATGCCGGGTCGAGGGCAGGTGCGGGCCCAGGCACAGGTCCTTCCAGTCCCCCTGTCGGTAGACCGTGATCACCTCGTCCCCGGGAAGGTCGGAAATGATCTCGGCCTTGTAGGCCTCGCCGATCCCCCGGAAGTGAGCAATGGCCTCGTCCCGGTCCCAGACCTCGCGGACGATCTTCTCGTCCCGGTCGACGATCTCGGCCATGCGCGCCTCGATGGTCGCCAGGTCGTCCAGCGAGAAGGGCTCATCCCGGGCGAAGTCGTAGTAGAAGCCGTCCTCGATGGCCGGGCCGATCGTCACCTGGGTGCCGGGGAAGAGCTCCTGCACCGCCTGGGCCAGCACATGGCTGGCGTCATGCCGGATGACCTCCAGGGCGTCCGGGCTCTCGCGCGTCAGGATCTCGAAGGTCCCGCCGCCGGGAAGGGCGCGATCCAGGTCCAGAAGCTGGCCGTCCAGGCGCACCAGGAGGGCGCGCTTCTCAAGCGACTTGGCGATGGAGGCGGCGACGTCCCGGCCGCTGGCGCCGTCATCGAAGGCGCGCTTGGAGCCGTCGGGGAAAATGAGTTCGATCATGGTTCAGGTCGTCCGATTCGGAGCCTCGGACTCCGCCGCGGCGGGGTCGTTCGGGCTCCGGGGCGGCACCGGGTCGAAGCCCGATCCCCCCCAGGGATTGCATCGGCACAGTCGGCTGGCGGCCAGTCCGGCGCCTTTCCAGGGACCGTGCGTGATCAGGGCCTCCGCCGCGTAATCCGAACAGGTCGGAAGAAACCGGCACTGGCGCCCGATCAGGGGCGAGAGCGTCAGCTTGTAGGCGCGATGGGCGCCCCTGACGCAGCGAACATAGAAGGTCATGCCGGCTCGCAGGCTTGCGAATTGAGCTTGCGCTTATCCCGGGGAGTCCGCCGGATCAAGCCGCGCCGGCGGCGCTAGTTCGGGCCCGGGCCTGGCGGACGGCCTCCAGCGCGGCCTCGAAAGCCAGCAGGGTCGAGGCGTGGCGGGCGGGATAGTCCTTCACCGGGGCGAGCATGGCGAGATCCGAAAAGCGTCCTTCGGGCGGGGATCCACCCGCCTTCAGCATAGAGCGGAAGGCGTCCGTCGCCAACTCCAGCTCACTCAGGCTGGCGCCGATCGCCCCGGCGCCCAGGATGGCGGCCGAGGCCTGGCCCAGGGCGCAGGCCTTCACGTCCTGGGCGAAACGGTCAATCCGGCCGGAGGCGTCGAGCCCGACGTCCACCGTCACCCGGCTGCCGCAGAGGCGCGAAGTCTTCTCCGCCGAGGCGTCCGGAGCTTCCAGCCGGCCGACGTGCGGGAGGTTGGCCGCAAGGGCCAGGACCTTGGCGGAATAGATGTCGTCGATCATGAGGCGGCCGGCGGGACGCCGCCCCGGTCCGCCCAGATCCGCGTCGCCTGGTCCACCAGGGCCTCATTCATGGCGCGGAACCCCTGGAGATGGGCGCTGCGGTGCGCCTTGAAGTGCCGCTTCGCCAGGAAGCCGGTGAAGAGCTCGCCGTTCGAGATGATGCAGCCGGTGGTGCTGACGATGTCGATCTCAATGAACCGGACCGACTTGACCCAGCCCTCCGACCGGGAATCTCGCCAGTGAATCTGTTCCAGGGGCACCCACTCCAGCACAACGGGCCGGGCCTGCCGCGGGGTGCGGCCAGGCAGCACCTCCGTCAGCTCGAGCTGCGCGCCGATCCGGACCTGTCCCTGAGCCTGGGGATAGAGGGGGTTCCAGGCGCCCCAGCCATCGACCCCGACGAGGACTTCCCAAAGGATCTCCGGGGGGACCTGGGCGCCGATCCGGTGCTCGATGCGCAAGGGGACGGCGTCCCCGTGCACCTTGGGGGCGCCCCCCTTCATGCCGAACATGGGCGGCGGGCGGATCGCCATCACGTCCTCTCCTTCAGTCTCCAGGTCGCGCCGGAGGGACCGTCCATGACCTCGACATTGAGGGCGGCCAATTCGTCGCGGATCTGGTCGGCCGCCGGCCAGTCCTTGGCCGCGCGCGCCTCTGACCGGCGAGCCACCAGGTCGTCGATCCGGGCCCTGAGGGCCTCGTTCGCCCCGCCCTGGAACCAGGCCTCGGGATCTCCGTAGAGAAAACCCATCAACCGGGCGGAGGCCAGCAACCGGCCCTTGGCCTCGGCCCGTCCAGGGCCGGTCGCCGTCTCCAGGGCGGTGGCCAGGCCAAACAGCTCGGCCATGGCGGCCGGCGTGTTCAGGTCGTCCTCCAGCGCCGCCAGGAAGGCCGGGTCCGGACCCGTGTCGGCCGCCGCCACCCCCGCCGAACGGCGCAGGGCGCCGTAGAGCCGGTCCAGGGCCTTGACCGACTGTGCAATGAGGTCGCCGGTCCATTCCAGGGGCGCGCGGTAGTGGCCGACCAGCAGGGCCCAGCGCAGGGCCTCGCCCGGGGCGACCTTCACCAGGTCCTTCACCAGGGCGACATTCCCCTGGCTCTTCGACATCTTCTCCTCGCCGAAGTTCAGGAAGCCGTTGTGTACCCAGTACCGGGCGTAGGCGCGGTCCCTGTCCTGGGCGTGGTCGTGGAGGCAGGCGCCCTGCGCCCGTTCGTTCTCATGGTGCGGGAAGAGCAGGTCGACTCCGCCGCCATGGATGTCGATGGGCAGGCCGAGGGACTGTTCGATCATGGCCGTGCATTCGATGTGCCAGCCGGGGCGGCCCGCGCCGAAGGGGCTGTCCCAGACCGGCTCGCCAGGCTTGGACGGCTTCCAGAGGACGAAGTCGGCGGGGTGGCGCTTGTAGGGGGCCACCTCCACCCGGGCGCCGGCGATCATCTCGTCCATGGGATGGCCGGAGAGGACGCCGTAGTCCGCGCAGGCCTGGGTGTCGAACAGGACATGCCCCTCGGCGGCGTAGGCGGAGCCGTTCCCGACCAGCCGCCCGATCAGGGCGATGATGGCGTCCATGGTCCGGGTCGCCCGGGGCTGGAAGGTCGGCCGCAGGGCGCCCAGCTCGGCCATGTCGGCGTTGTAGGCGGCCAGGTAGCGCTCGGTGATCACGTCGATGGCGACGCCTTCCTCGGCGGCCCTTCGATTGATCTTGTCATCCACGTCCGTGATGTTCGCGGCGTAGAGCACGGCGTCCTCGCCGAAGGTGCGGCGCAACAGGCGGAACAGGACGTCGAACACCACCACCGGCCGGTGGTTCCCGATGTGCACGAAGTTGTAGACCGTCGGCCCGCAGACATACATCGTCACCCGGGCCGGATCGGCGGGGACGAAGGGCCGCTTGGCGCGGGCCTGGGTGTCGTAGAGCGAAAGCGGCATGGGACGGGCTGGACCTGGTGGAATGCGGCGCGAGGTTGCCCCCGGCGGGGCGGCTCCCGTATATAGGCTGGCCCTCCGGCGGGCCAAGGACTTTGGGGATCGCCCTGGGGCCTGGGCGCCGGGACCACAGGAAGGACGCCATGGCCGCTCCCGCTGACACCAACACCGCCGCCGTGCCCGTCGGGCTGGAGCCCCTGCGCCGCCCGACCCGCGAGGAGGCCATGGAGGCCGTCCGCACCCTGATCGCCTGGGCGGGCGACGACCCCCGCCGCGAGGGCGTGATCGACACCCCCAAGCGGGTCATCGACGCCTACCAGG
>Ga0315902_10000098_pt1 | contig 141664 bp, 200 predicted proteins | sample LakEriMetagenome_9_FD_203523 | JGI IMG/M metagenome (GOLD analysis project Ga0315902, IMG submission 203523) | Freshwater fungal communities from buoy surface, Lake Erie, Ohio, United States - Buoy 12 MA117 | ecosystem: Environmental > Aquatic > Freshwater > Lake > Lake biofilm | place: USA...
CGTGTAGATTGTAAATTTACAGAAGAGTTTCGCAAGGCTCTTAAGATAGATTATTTGGAAAATTATTAATGAAAATAGGTTTTTTTGGCGACAGCTTTTGTGCAGAAATGAATAATACTTATACTTGGAAAAACAAGTATGATACTTATATCAACAAATTGCAGGATCATTACAAAGCAAAAATAGTAAATTTAGGATATGGGGGTAGTAGCTATTGGGATCTAATACTGTATCAATTTCCAAAGTTTATTAATAACTTACCTGATGTATGCATATTTGTATGGACTTCGCCTGGACGAATTTATCATCCTGAGTGTCGAAACATTACTTCTTGGGTTTTAGATATAGATAATGTGCCTATTTCAGAATTTCATTATACTAGACTTTTATATAAGAAAAAATATAAAGTTGCAGCTGAATTTTATAAAGAGCTCTATAATGAGGAAAAAGAAAAGCGAGAAAGATTAGCAGCCTTATATCATTACGATAGAGAAGTATTACTTCCCTTAATGGAAAAAACTAAAATAATTCATCTATGGAGTTTTGGTAACTTTAAAACTTGGCACGACCCTAACACACGTTATAGTGCAAACAACATGTATTATGATTATAGATTTTTAAGTGGCACAGAGTGTAGACCAGCTTTAGAAAATTTTTCTAAGTATAATAAAGATGTTGATTATAATACAGATACAGTTTCAAATCATTTATTTGGTAATGAAATTAATGATCTTGTAAAAAACATGTTAGTAGAAGCAATTGACAATCATGGTAACGGAAAAGTTTTAGATTTTAATTTATGAAATATATAGGAAATTATAGTTCTTGGATAAATGACAATTGGATTTCTAAAATATTAGAAACTCCAGGACAAGCCCGCCCCAGAGATTGGCCGCCAAATTCTAAAATTGAACAAGAAGAATATCAGCGATATGCAACTTCTGGATACGATCTAAACGCAGTTAATTGGTGGATTTACGAAAGTAAAGATCTAGATATAATAATTTCCCCGCCTTGGACCAATGGAAAAATTCATTGGTGGATTACTAAATTAACCCCAGGACAATTCATGCCAATGCACACTGATCCTCATACACACGATGTTAGCTGTTTGCGATATTGGGTTCCGTTACAGGACTATCATCCTGGGCATATATTTGTATACAAAGATGAAATGATCACTAATTATAAAAAAGGTGATGTATATGTTTACACTAGTTCTACAGATTTACATGGCGCTGCTAACATAGGCCAGATACCTAGACTTGTTTTACAAATTACAGAATATGACATCTAAGACATATTGCGTATATCCTTTTATAAGTTCTAGTCTGCAAGCAGATAACACAGTTTTGCCTTGCGGACAGTTTATGAAATCTACTCTATTTCAAAACATTATTCCAATAAATGAAGTAAGACACGGCCCTGTAATGCAAGAAATGCGTAGAAAAATGTTAAACGGCGAACGAGTAGAAGGATGTCAATGCTATGCTGAAGAAGATGTAGGTATTCCGTCAATGCGCCAAAGCGGACTTAACAAATATGAATTTACTACTGACACTACAATAAAAAAATTAGAATTAGTCATGGATAACATCTGTAACATAAAATGCAGAAGTTGTGGTTCACCTAATAGTCATACTTGGCACGAAGATGAAATAAAAATTTACGGAGAATCTTTTTCTAAGAAAAAATATATTAAAAATACTTTATACAAAGATCTTGAGTTAGATAGCTTAATTGAAATAGAAGTTCTTGGTGGTGAGCCAATGTACAGTCCGGGAACTAGAGATTTTTTTAAATTATTAAAAGACAAGGACATTTTAAAAAATCTTTCTATACAACTAAGCACAAACGGAACTATAGAACCAACTGACTCTGTATTAGACAGTTTATTAAGTTGTAAAGAATTAAGTTTAAATATTAGTATAGACGGATTTGGTCATTATAATGATTATATTAGAAGCGGCTCCGATTGGAATGCAATTGAACAGAATTTAAAATTTTATGATAACTTAATTGATTTAAGAAAAGATAAAAAAACATCAATGAACGTGCATACGGCAGTAAGCATTTATAATGTAAACCAACTCGACTTGTTAGACAACTACGTTAAAGAACACTTCCCTAGATTTTCTAAAACATTTCAACTAGTACAATATCCAGTATTTTTGTCTATTAAAAACACTCCATTAGAATATAAAGAACTAGTCTCTAAATACATTAATAACGATAGTATTACTGAATATCTCAACTCAGAAGGAAATGATCATTTCCAACATTTTATAAACTATTCTCAACAGCTTGATGAAATTAGATCGGAAGATATGGCAGAATTTAATCCGCTGTTAAAACAATATATTGAAAAGTATACTTCTAAGGTAACTAGAGCAGAAAGTAAAGTTTTTTTAATAAAAGAATTTAAAAAACTACAAAATTAATTCCAGTCTAGATTATAATGCCAAGTTGGTTTTTTTAAAGTTTCCATATTAGTAATTTTAAAATCTTTACTAATTCCCAATGTCTTTAAATTTTCTACAAATCCAACTGCGGCCCTAATATTAAAATTAATTGTACATTCAGGAACTTTTTCTTTTAATGAATTAATAATTTCATTTTCTTTGTGTACCCTATAGTACAACGGTGACAAACATGCTGTACCTTCGTAGCAAAAAATATTTGATAAATTAATTAACGTAGTTGAATTATGCTCTGCGTTGATGTAATCTATAAGATTATTTTCTAATAGTAAATCGGCTTTTACAAATATATACTCAATATTATTCTTTTGTTGAATTTTGTTCTTCCAGTAGTTTAAAGCATTATCATTGTAATCATAAACAACGATTCGACCCTCGTCAATTAAATCAGTATAAAGTAGACCACTAGCTGGAATAATTAATTGTGTAAATTTTTTATTAACATTGCTATGTTCTTCGGTATTTTCTGTATGAATAAATTCAGATGCTGCATACTTTTCTCGAAAGTATACCCAATTAAGATTTTCTAAAAAGTCTTTTTTAGATTCTGGATAAAGATGTTTTTTGTTATGTCTAATATCGTTATTAAATATTTTAACAGGCAGATTATATGTAAGTGCTAAACTTAATATATTCCATCCGTGACATTTATGATCATATGATTTAGTTTGATATCCAGTTTTAACCCAAATAGGTGTATAATCATCGTGTATATTTTCTACACTTCTTTCTGGAATCACTTGAGTATGTTTAGTACCAAGCTCTAATTGACCAATTGCTGGACAACCTAATTTACGATATATTTCTAAATTTATTAGATAACACTGATTGTGCAGTTCATAATATGCGGTACCTCTATCTAGAATATGTCCATAGATAAAAAAATCGTCTTTGATAAGATCTTCTAATGAATTAAAAAACTCACTTCCGTTAATAAATTCTGTCCCAGTACTAAAGACAAGAGCATAGGTATAATCTAAATTTGCTACATGTTGTAATACAGTATCCTCATTTAAAGACTGATATACATCATAATTTTTATTTAGTACATTTGATAATGTATAATCAGACTGATTTTTTATAATTTCCTTACAAAAATTATCTTGTATCTGATTAGTATTATCTATAAAACAAAATGCAATCTTATTAGAAGAATTATAATTGTACTCAACTACATTCATTTTTTATAAAATTTAATAGGCAAAACATTTTCTTCGGTCAATATTACTTCATTTTGAGATGACGGACACATTGAACATTCACTAATTGGTTTATACTTAGAAATAGAAAAATTTTCTACTTCTTCGTCAGTACAATTAGTTAAGTCAAGAGGTTTGTATGCTAAAAATTTCTGCCATTCTTCGTCGTCGACTGCATTATGTCTTTCTAAAAAGTTTTTTAAAGTTCCTAATGCTGCACACTTATAAAGTTTTTTATTATACATAAATGTACAGTAACAACTTGGACAGTTACCATAATAAGCCTTTTCAATATCCGTTGAGTTAAACGGTTTTGGTTTATTATCTTTCATGTAAAAATGTTTTAGATGGGAATCTTGATCAATTGAAAGTACACCGTACTGGCCGTTCCACCAAAAGTCATCATCAGGCGGAATTGGTGATTTATTTTCTATAGCACAATAAGCATTATGTCTATAGTCCTTAACATCAATCCAATAATTCCTCCAACCATCAGTAGAGTCGTACATCATCTTTGACCAAAAATTCTCACTAGGAAGTTTTTGAATATCAAGTTTTTCTGTTAACACTTCAACGGCAGCTTTTATTCTATTTGATCGAGTCTTATCTTCAAATTGAATAAAGTGATCACTAACTAATATCATAACTTTATACTTAACAATAATATTAGATAAGAAGTCTATGTTCTTATCGATAAGTTCGCCATTAGTTGGAATCCATACTGGTGTAGTTTGATCAAAGCTTCTAATAAATTCTAGGAGTGATTCAATTCTGTCTTTGTATAACAGTGGTTCACCGCCTAGTAAACTATAGTGTTCAATATGAAACTTTTCTTTAGTTAACAGAATTCCTTCTTTGATTGTTTCAAGGTCAGGATCATGTTCTCCTTTTCTAATCAAGTCACTACGTGTATCACACTGTTGGCAGGCAATTTGACATTTATTGCCGTAAAAAATATCAAAAACTTTAAGATTGGGCATTATATTCCTTTTTATAACTTCTAGCAACGAGTTTAGTAAACTCACTTGTTTTATTTTCTAATTTACCGTGCGCAATTAAATGTATCCTAGACGTGTTAGATAAATTTATTACGCTATGATAATTTCTAATATTTATGATAAATGCTTTTCCGGTTTTAAATGGAACACATCCGTAACCGTCCAAGCTCATATAACATTCTTCTGGATGTACTAATGCTATGTTTATGGGAACTCCAAATTTGAGAGCATCAAAGTTTTCTTCACCAGGTAATTTACCAGGGGCATCACTATGCGGGCTAATATGCCCTCCTGCTTCCAATTCCATAAATCTTATTCTTCTATAAGTATCGTACGGAAAGTTCTTCCAAAATTCTTTAATTACAGGTGTTTTGGATGCTACCGGGGTCCAATCATATGGTACTTGATCTTCATGGGTGTAACCATACGAAGTCCATGCACCGGTGCTAGCCGCGTTTATACCGTGTATACAGCAACTATTCCACCCATGACTATCGCTTTCTCTATGAGGAACTAAATGTACTTTTGAATCCTCAGCTTCTTTAATCCATTTATCAACATCAAACTCAATATCAAGTTCTAACCAACCAAAATTACTTTTGTTCAATAACCAATCTGCTATTTCATAATCAGTTTTCGCCCATTCAGGCATTTTAGGTAAGTTAGATTTTATATTTTTGTTTTTGTGATAAAAATCCAACGCAGTGGTATTCATGTCATTAACCTAGTATTTTATATCTTGTATTTATAAATAGTTTATGAACACAAAAATAAAAATCCCACATCTTGAGTGGCATGTTGCTCATGCTTGTAATCTATCTTGTAAAGGTTGTTGCCATCTTTCTGATTATGGGCAAAAAGGAATAGTTAGTTATAATGAGATCAAAGACTGGTATTCAAAATGGAGTCATAGACTAGCACCAAAATCAATAGACATTTTAGGGGGAGAACCTTTATTAAACAAAGATATCTGTAAAATTATTTCTTTAACAAGAGAAATGTGGGATGATCCGTATCTAGAACAATTACAATTAACAACTAACGGACTTTTAATTCACAAATTTCCAGATTTACCTAAAGTATTAAAAGATTCTAATTGTTCTATTTCAGTGTCTTGGCATAGTGAAGATCCAAGTTATAATAAATTGTTTGATAAATCTAAAAACATTTTAAATGAATGGGTAGAAAAATACGGAATCCAAGTTCGTATACTAGATTTTTATAATTATTGGACTCCATTTTATAAAGGTTACGGTAGCACTATGGAACCGTTTAACGAAGAAAACTTTGAAAAAAGTTGGGATAATTGTATAACGGGACAAGATTGTTTTCAGATATATAATGGCGATATTTATAAATGCTCAAATTTAGCGTACTTGCCTATGACTAAACAAAAAATTAATCTTTCAGAGAATTGGGATTATTATCTAAGTTATGTTCCACTAAAGCCGGAAGCTTCGGACAATGAAATTACAGAGTTTTTTAATAAAGGTGCAGAAAAATTTTGTAGTATGTGTCCCAATTCAGTTGAAATGATTAAAAAACCAGATCCTTTAAAATTTCGTAAACAAATACTGATGAAGAAAATTTGATTATGAAACAAGGAAGATTAATAAACTTTGAATTACTGTGGGATACTGACCTAAGCGTCAATGTTGTATTACCAAAACTACTTGAATTAGAATTTCAAGAAGCAGTAGCTGACGGAGTAACTACCATTTTTGGAATGTTTTTAATGGAGGGAATTTATCCGCATGATTGTCATAATCAACAACTGTTTTTAGAAATTAAAAAAATAGCTGACAAATACAATTTAGAAGTTATTCTATTGTCAGGCCTTGGAGAAAGTTTTAACAATCAGTATAGTATAGAAAATGGTAGTATTTTAAACAATCTTCCATTTGAGGTAATATACTCATCATATCCTTTAAGAGTATGTTACAACATCATTAATAATATTCCTAGAAAATCAAAAACTATCAATAATAAGTTTTTATTCTTAGGTGGAATTCCTACTAGATTAAATAGAATTTATTTATTAAGTAAGTTGTATGAAAACAATCTTTTAATAAATGGTAAATGGTCATTTTTTATTCCGTTATCCCAAGAAGATAAAAATTATTGCAGAAATTTATTATCACATTATTCAGATGAAGAGTACGAAACTTTTTTAAAAAACTGTACTAGCTCAATAGATGAAAAATATCAAGAAATGGCTAACTTTTTTCAAGACTATGCACCGTACGAAGAAGGCGATCTTGAAAAGTGGGGCGAAATAGTTCATACTGATTTTTGGAAAAATCCTATATACATAGATCCTGAAGTTTACGATGAAACTTCGTTAAGTATAATTTCTGAAGGTCCAAATTATTGGTCGCCTGATTATAAATTTATTACAGAAAAAACATGGCGGACAATAATTTATAAGCATCCTTTTATATTTGCAGGCCCGCCTGAACAGTTTAGATATATTAAACAAATGGGATTTGAAACATTTGAAAAATATATGCTTATTCAAAATTATGCACAGGTGGAAGATGAAAAAGAAAGAATTGAATTGATTGTTAAAAATGTAGAACATTTTTTAAAACACCAAACTTATCATCAAAAAGAAATACAACAAGATATTGAACATAATTTTAACTTATTCTTAAAACTAGCCAATGATCAAAATTGTCTACTAACATCTTTAAAATCAAAATACAATATTCCTGATGCTGAGTTTTCAAAATTTTTTAGTACAACCGGCTATGAAAATTTGATTAGGCCCGTTGCCGACCTCAAAAAATTAGGCTAGCATCATATTCGTAGTTATCAATAGTGTATGGTTATAAATAAGTTTATGACTATATCTGTTAGACTATCATGAAAAATAATTACGATAAACGGCATCTTCCTTTTGGACATTCTACAGCTATACAAGACAAAGAAACATTATCTTTTATCAATAATTGTAGTATCTCAACACAAACATTAAACGATCAAACAATTAACGAACAATTCCTTAGCAAGTATGTAGAATGGATATTGACTACAACAAATAACAAAGTAACTGGTATTGATCAGTATCCATTCAAATGTTTTTCGCAAGGGACATCTGAAGCGTTTGAAAAATTTTATATGAATTATTCTCATAGAAGATTTCGATGTTTTAAAGGCGAGTATGTTTATCATAAATTAGCTTGGAGAGATGATAGATTTAATTGGAAATACTTAGAGGATGATGCGCTTGATGCCAATGACGTAGTAATAATTAGTCAACCTTTTTCTGATACAGGCGATCAGCATCCTTTACTTAATGATATTTTAGATCAATGTGACAAACTAAATATTCCTGTAGTACTTGATTGTTGCTACTTTGGTATTTGTAGTAATATAAATTTTGATTTTACAAGACCTTGTATAAAAGAAATCATCTTTAGTTTATCTAAAACTTTTCCAGTAGCTCATATTAGAATAGGTATGCGTCTTTCAAGGATTGATAATGACGATTTGTTATTTGTGTATAACAAAAGTGGCTACACAAATAGATTAGCAGCAAGTATAGGACTTAATCTTATTAATCATTTTGATTCTGACTACATAGTTAATAAGTATAAAAATAAACAAATTGAAATCTGTAAAAAATTAAATGTAACTCCTAGCAATACTGTGTTGTTTGGAATAGGCGGCTCTGAATGGCAGGAATACAATCGTGATAGAGCTACTAACAGATTAGGATTACATAATTTTTTACACATGGAAGATACAGAGTGCTTAGATGAATATGTCAAAATCTAAAATTATAAATTTTGAATGGATGTGTGATCACAATCATTACACCCATGAACAATTTGATAAAATTAAAACTGATTTAATTAAAAAAGACATTGATCAAGCCATAGATGAAAATGTTGATACTGTTGTAGGGCTTTATCTAATGGATGGGTTTTTACAACCTAAGTATAGATACAAAGAGTTTATTTTGCACCTAAACGAAATAAAAGATTATGCTTACAATGCTGGAATTAAAAAAATAATTCTAATAAGTGGCCATGGCGAAACATTAGATAATTGTCCCTTTGAATACCTGTTTTTAGATTTTAATCTTAGATTATTAATTAATAGCTATCCTGATCTAAATGTATTACCTAAATTCAATCCTGAAAATACAAAGTTTCTCTTTTTAACTGGCATGCCAAATAGACCTAATCGTATAGGTCTATTGAGCAAGTACTATGATAAAGATTTATTAGACACTGCTGAGTGGAGTTTTTTTGGCCCATGGACACCTATGGATCAATCTTGGTGTAGAGAATATCTTAAACATTATAGTGATGAACACTACAATACATTTTTAATTAATTGTGAAAGATCTTTTGATAATAGATATGAAACGTGTAAGCCATTCTATGGATCGTATACTTCAACGGAAAATGCACCGCTATGGTATGATGTAGTTAATATTGACTGGGTTCAATTACCCAGTCATATTGATTCTAAAGTATATAGCGATACACTTTTTAGTGTTATATCTGAAGGTCCAAATTTTTGGTCTGAAGATTGGAGTTTCATTACAGAAAAAACATGGCGAACTTTTTTACATCGTCATCCTTTTATATTTGCCGGGCACCCTGATCAATTTAGATATATTAAGAAACTTGGATTTAAAACATTTGAAGAATATTTGTTAATCAAAGATTACGCCTATATTGAAGATGAAAATGAAAGACTAGATGCTGTAGTCAAAAATACAGAATACTTATTAAAAAATATAAAAAATAATTTAGATGCTATAGAAAAAGACGTAGAATATAATTATCAAATGTATTTTAATCATGTAAACAATCAGGATAAAATTTTTAAATTCTTAAAGCACGATTTAAATGTTTCGTCAGATGATATCCAGCCATATGCTAATATCAAAGGTTATCCGTATCTCATTAGGAGAATACCTGATGGATTCTAAATGTGCAGCTTTCTGGAAACATACTAATGTTCGTAGCGATAACAAAATATTTCCCTGTTGTAGATTTAAGAATCCTGTAGATAATTTCAACGGCGATTTAATTCATATATTAGAGTCCAGTGCATATAAAGAACTTAGAAAAAAAAGTTTAAACGGTGAATTTATCCAAGGTTGCGAAAAATGCTATTACGAAGATGCCAACGGTAGGCAAAGTCTTCGACAACGATTAAACAAAGAATATACTACTGACACAGTTGAATTAGAATTTTTAGAAATAGGGTTTGACAATATATGTAATTTAACCTGTGACGGATGCTGGAGTGATTTTAGTTCCGAGTGGAGTAAAAAACTTAACCCTACTGCAAACAAGATTACTCACTATCGTTCAGTTGATGAGATTGTTAAAGTTCCGTCTAGTATTAAAAAAATACTCTTTTTAGGCGGTGAACCTTTAATGACCAACCGGCATGAAAAGTTTTTAAAACTAATTGAAAATCCAGCAGCAGTTGAAATAATTTACAACACTAACGGAATGTTTTTGTTAAAAGAAGAATTTATTAATTTTTTACATCAGTTTAAATCGGTAAAATTTACGTTAAGTATTGATGGGTACAAAGATCTAAATAACAAAGTTAGATCTGGAAGTAAGTGGGAAGATATTTTAAGTTTTATAGAACAGATATCTAAATCTAACTTTGATCTAGAAGTGAATACAGTGTTACATTTAAATAACTGGCACGGAATAAAGGAGCTTGAATCCTTTATACAACAATTAGGAGTACCGTGGATAGTAAATGTTTTAACATATCCTACACATTTAGATATTTCTAATTTTGAACAAAAGGAACAAATTATTAATTTGATTAGCGAAACAAACATTCCAAATAAAACTTATGTCATTAACCATCTATTACATAATTAATAAAAGGAGTTATTTATGAGTTCAGAATTTTATCAGTATTTTGATTATCCAAATTGGTTAGAACATCAAAAAAAATTGTTAGCATATAGACAATTAAAGATGGCTGACATCGTAACTGACAATCAATCATGGGCTGCGTTAAACTATGATGAATTTTCTATGGATTTAAAAGATGTTATTGACGATTATGCACAGCTTGGTCTATACATAAAACAGTTAATTTTTATATCTTTCCCCCCTACTGATTTAAATTCTACAGACATGAATGATCCAAAAACAATTTATATACATGTTGACAGTAAGGATGACGATGAACATTTGTTAAAGGAATCAGCTCCTACATTGTTTTCTCCAAGATATGTATTTAATATTCCATTAATAAATTGTGAAAACAGTACTACGTTTTTTTATGATTTTATAGATCCAAATAAACACACAAAAGACACTCATGTATATTTTGGAGGTTGTGTCGATTACAGTAATGTAGTTGAAGTGGATAAATTTACTCTTAACAAACCTGCATTTCTAAAAGTTAGTGTTCCCCATGCAGTGCATAATCCTACTGATAGTTTAAGAATTGTTTGTAGTATGCGTGTTGATGATAGTAGTCCATTACTAAAAAGGCTTTTCAAATGACATCAACTATAAGCTGTAAACGGTATATTGAATATAACAAGATTATTAGTGCTGTAGATTCAATGGCTAAAAAAGTTGCAGAATTTAGAGAAACTATGTCAAGTGATATGTACGACTTGACTCAAGTTGACCCGGCTCCTGATTTAACAGACATACATCCTAGAGATAGAAAAAATGTTAAAATTCTTTGCGGTGCTTTGCCCTTTGATGGAAAACCAAACTTAGGCAAACTATTAAAAGAAGAATCAGATATACTAACAAATTTAAAAGGATATTCTGCTGGGTTTGTTTTCTTTATGACTCCAAATTCAATCTTACCATTACATGTACACGGCGAATATGTAGCGAAAGATTCAAACGATACAATAGGAGTTTGGAATGCCTGTTTTGGAATTACAGTACCGTCGACAGATTCTAACATGGTAGGTATAGAAGTAAACGGTGAAGTTTATTCTCATGGTCATAATGTAGATGTAACATTTGACCCACAAACACCGCATCAAGCATGGAACCACACTAACGAGTGGTGGACTATGTTAATCTTAAATATTGATAAGAGATTTTTTATTTAAAGGAAATATTTTGAAAATATCAACAAATAATCATTGGGATCCATTAGAAGAAATAATTGTAGGCATAGCTGATCATGCACGAGTGCCTACAGTGGACAGAAGCACCATGAATATGAGCTACAGTAACTATAGTATGGATAGTGTTAAACCTTTAGAAGGAGCATATCCTCAATGGTTAATTGATGAAGCTAACGAAGACTTGGAAGGATTGGCTACCGCGCTAAGAAAAGCCGGAGTTAAAGTACATAGACCAAAGCCGTTAGATCACAGTAAACAGTTTAGTACACCAGAGTGGCAAACTACTGGTTGGTATACTTGGTGTCCTAGAGACTTACTGTTGCCGTTAAAAAATCTAATTATTGAAACGCCTAGTGGGTGTCGTTCTAGATATTTTGAAACTAGGGCATATCACGATATAATGTTAGAAGCAGTTCGAGATGGAGTTGAATGGATAGCAGCACCTAAACCTATTCTATTAGATGAAGGCTATCAATTTGAAGATATACAAGGAAAGCCAAGTTTATTAAATTTAGAACCTATATTTGATGCTCCTAACTGTGTGCGTTTGGGTAAAGATATTTTATTTCAAATTTCAAACACTGGTAATCATTTAGGAATGCAATGGTTAAAAAATGTGCTTGAACCTAGAGGTTATAGAATACATGCGGCAGAGCATATTTACAGTTTTGCTCATATGGATAGTACCATCGTTCCTTTAAGTCCGGGGAAAGTTTTGTTAAATAGTACTAGAGTCACGCCTGAAAATTGTCCTAAGATATTTGAAAAATGGGATAAGATATGGTTTAAAGATGTAAATATTAATCCTACTACAGAAACCGGACCAGGCAGTATCAGTCCGTGCAGTCCGTATATAGGAATGAATATTTTAAGTATAAACCCTAGTACAGTAATAGTAGGCGAAGATCAGATTAATTTAACAAGAGTTTTAGAAAAACAAGGATTTGATGTAGTACATGTAAAAATGCGGCACGCTCAAACACTTAGTGGCGGACTTCATTGTACTACTTTAGATTTAAGAAGAACAGGATCGTTAGAGGATTATACATGATTGAGTTTGTAACAAATATAAAAGATTTTTGGTCAACTGATTTAGAAAAATTTGTCTTTCCAGTTATGTCACCTCTTAACACTAATGTAAGAGATTATTGGAATCATCCTAATTTTCAAAATGCCAAACCTCTCTTGCAAGCATTTGACAATGATTTACCAGAGTATTGGAATAAATTTCTAATTGAGCTAGGTACAACAGAAGGTACAGTATCTTGGACTAACCTAGTACCGGGTCAAGTCCTACCTGTTCATACTGATGAGTTTTATAAACTAAGAACCAAGTACAATGTTGATATAGAAAAATGTAGAAGATATTTAATTTTTCTAAATGATTGGGTACTTGGACATTCTGTTGATTTTGAAGAAAAGACTATAACAAGATGGAAGTGTGGAGATGTTTGGTTATTTGATCATCGTTCATTCCACTGCGCCGCTAATGCTTCTACAGTAGATTTTATAACCTGTCAGGTTAATACTATTACGATTTAAGGATTTAGAGGATATAGTGGAAGTGCATAATCTACGCCATCAACTATAATTCTAATATATTTAACTGTTCCACCTGTATTAACTTCGCCGGAACCAGCACCAGCTACTATTGAATTATCTTGTATTCCGATAATCCCCTCGCTGTCTATAGATAACATAGTAACAAGTTCTTCTGTAGCATTTACACAACCTAATTCTATTCTACCTGGAATATACCCAGCACCCGGAGTGTCATCTACAAAAATTTGAATACCGGCTACTACAGCAGGACTACCGTTGCTATCTGCACCAAGCCAGTATTGACTAACAATTTTATCACCAATTTGAAGTGGCAATGGTGTTTCATGCGTTCCTCTATATCTACTATACAATACTGCTGGCCCTTCTACAGTATTAGAAGCGCCATAGATAGACATAGCGTCATACGCATCGTCCGCAGTACCAGTAGTATATACAGCTAATCCTGCTAAAGTACCGTTATTATTTTGTCCTGATAATGTAATTGTAGCACCGTTAACATCTTTAGTAGTAATGGCAATATTATCAACTTCGCCAACAATTTTTCCAGCTACTGAATCAACAAGAGTGCTAGAATCATCAGCAAAAACAGAACCTGTTAAATCGCCTATGATTTCTCTTGCAGTAAGTGTATCAGTTTCTGCGTCCCATAGCACTAAATTACTATCTGCTGAGCCGCTTGAGAGTTTAATAATTTGTGAACCAACTGCTAACGTAGTGTCTACGTTTGCTTGAGTAGCCCAAAGATTACGCCACTGTTTGGCACTTGTACCTAAATTATAAGAATCGTCAATGGCTGGAGTCAGTGACGAATTAATTAAACCAAGTACACTGATATTGTCGGTTGCATTGTCACCTAAGTTAATAGATCCAGTAGCAGTAATATTACCAGTAATATTAATGTTACCTGTGCCTATTATGTTATTACCGTTTAAGTTTAAATTGCCGCCCAGCAGTGGACTTGTTTCAGTTGAAAGGGCAGTTGGGCCAACGAGAATACCACCTGTAGTAGCTCCGTCGCCTACAAATAACTTTTTCGTATCAGTAACGTAGACAATTTCGCCTATGTCTACGAATGCAGTAACACGTTCTGCTTCAGTACCGCGTCTTAATTTCAAAGCCATGTAAATACTCCTGGTATCAATATCATATAGTATTTATGCCTTTGAATAAAAGACTACTTGTTCTTTTTTAAGAAGCTTTTAGTGCGAGTTTGTATATCTCGTTTGATACGATCTGTATCTAACCTAAAATCAACGTTAATAATGTGCTCGTCGTACTCTTTAAACATCTGTTCGAGAACAGATTCTAAGTCTAAACTAGAGTGTTTTTGTCGAGATTTTTCAACGTCAATATCCCATACTTTTCCGCCCTTAAAGCTAACTCTAACGGAATGGAGATACTCTATGGGTACTGCTTCAACTCTAACATCTTGAAATACTTCAGGCCAATGTGCTATTACATCTTCAGGAAGTTCTGTTATTTTTTTAGGCACTTTCTTCGGATTTTGCACTCTTTTTCTTTACAGGTGATAACTTATCTGCTTCTTCTCTAAGACGTTTAGCTTCTTTATATAATCGATCAGCATCGCTGCGATATTTAGAAGCTATTTGATCATCTGTAAGTACGCCGTCGGCTGGTGCCGCAAGTGTTTGTATAGTAGCAATATCTGTAACCTCAACGGAGTTTTCGTCAGTATTTACTACTGATGCAGTTTGCATATCAGAACTCTTAAGAGCTAATTCGTCAATACTTACACCTTTTTGTTGTGCAATTGCTTGATTTAAATCGCTTAACAAAATAGTAGTTTTCATATCCGGCGTCATTTCTACTAAATTAGTGGCCATTTTTACCATTTTACCTGTAACGTGAAATGCTGCCAACATATTCCTACCGTCTGGTAGTGATGTGCGAGCCATTGCTTCTGCAAATTCATAAGCAGTTTGGCCAGCATTTGATTCAATCAATTTCATTAAAGTGTCATGCTCGTCTGCTTGTAAGTTCTCTGTAGTAACTACAATACAGTTTTCTGCATCACCTGGTATTGTACGATACGCTACAACTATTTTTCTTTGGTTATTTTTTACTCTACCAACATGTTTTAGAGACATATTATTCTCCTTCTTTTTTAGGTTGTTGTGAAGCTACAGCGGCTAGAAATGCTTCTAGTTTATTGTATGTCTGTCCTACTACAACCATTTCGCTGGGTTTAAAAGTACCCCTTTGACTTGCAACATCAATAATTTGCTTTAGGGCGTTTAGATCCTGCACAGTTAGTTCTGCGCTAGGTTGTGCAGGTGCAGTTGTTGCAGTAGTTTCAGGTTGTTTCTTTTGTTCATCGCTCATAATATCTCCTTAATTAAATGCGCTTTTTATTTACTAGTATTTTAAATATGGACACGCCAAAGTGAAATAAGAAAGTTCTTTATGATCTTCAAAACCTATTTTTAACAAAGTTACTACTTGATTGGTAGAATCTACTTCTACAGTTTTTCCAACATAAAATCTGCCCTTTTGATGATCCATAATCCACTTTGCAATACTGTCTTGCAAGTTGTAATTCATGGGAACTGAGACATACTCAAAATGCTTTGGAGGCACTTTGAGTTGTCTCAGATCAAAAAAGTTTAAAGGATTTGGATCTTTAAGACGTAACATTACTTGTCGTAGTGCGCAGTCAATCCAAACGGTGCTTGTAAATTTTTGTCATGATGTCCGTGAACAATAAAAATAGTATCACAGTAATCATCCTCGCCCCAACTGTCCCACGGATAACCGTCAGTAAACATAATAAACTTTTTAGGGTTAATATCATGGTCTCTCATGTATTTCCAGTTAGCCATAAAGTCAGTACCGCCGCCGCCCATAATCTCGTAACTGAGCAAGTCATCGCCTGTGTCAGCAGTAAAGTCTTGTTCATTATACACTTTTGTATCAAAGCACCAAAGTTTAATTTGATAATCTTTGTACTCGTCCATAATGCCTTTAATTTCACTTAAAAAGTCTTTAGCCTGATCATCACCGATACTTCCGCTCATATCCAAACTAACAGCAATATCGATAGTTTCGTCGTATTGTTGTCCGGGTAATACGGCACCAGTATGCCAGCCTTTACGCGAAGGACGAGCAAAGGTAAAGTCATGCTTAATAGTGCTTTGGATTTGTTGACGCAGAAGTTCACGCCAATTCATTTTTGGCTCAGTAAGCTCTTTGATCATACGTACAATTTCGCCCGGAGTGTTACCAGCACCTGCTGCCTGTGCCGCTTGTAGCATGCCTTCTTTAATCTCGTCACGAATCTTTTGCATCTCATCTTTAGAATACTTTGGACGACCTTTGCCTTTACCGTCTTTGTCATCACCTTCTCCATCACCTTCACCGTCGAGGTCTAGGTGTTCGTCTAGCATAGAACCTAGACTTTCTAGAAATTCTTTACCATTTTTTTGTGCTTGCTTAAATAGTTCTTCGTAAACTTCTTCGCTAGTCCAGCCAGCATATTTTGCATCTTTAAAGCAGTCTACTAGGGTAGGCTCTACACCAATTCGATCTCGAATTAACAAGTTGTTGACAATGTAGTCCTGTGCAATATTAGACAAAACTGGATCCATGTTACGATCTTGCCAAGTACGGCGACCAAGATGGTCAAATACACAATGCAGGATCTCGTGTGCAATAACAAACTCAATCTCTTTATTAGACATTGCATTAAAGAATTGAGTATTGAAATAAAGATTTCGACCGTCTACAGCGGCAGTAGGCAACCATTCATCTGCTGCCTGAATTCGCAAACGAGTTGCCATGTTACCAAAGAATGGGTGACGTAGAAGTAAGCCAACTCTTGCAACAATGATACGATCAAGAACTTCTGTACGCATCTCTGCAAGTTGTTCGGGTGTAATATTTGGATCAGGTGTCCATTGTTTTTTGCTTGCTACGCTCATATGCTATACTCCTATGTAACTGTATATATGTATTATACAGCATTTGCGGATAAAGTCAAGAAAGAAAGTGGGCGTTTTTTGGAGAAACGCCCATAAACTCTATATTACGCCTTTTGAGCGGCAGTAATATACTTACCAAATCGACTGTGGAACTCGTCAAAACATTCGACTTCGTCCGGATCAATTGGCAAGCTGTACTGAGTAAGAGCGAGTTTGATGCCCATAACAACCAATTCAGTTTCAAAATTATCCATTGCAAAGCGCAGGAAATTGTTAACTTTATTGTCAAACTTCTTATCGCTCTTGTCAGACGCCTCTTTTAGCTCGTAGCAGAGCGAGACTGTCAAGGAATACATGGCACTGATTTCTTTAGTCTTCAGCTCCTTTACCTTGCCATCCAAAATATCTGTTGGATTAGGCATCTGACTGGCAACCTTGCGGTGCGCCATAAACTTAACAGCAAGACCTTCACCGACTGCGCCAGAGACTAGGTCAGTAAGTGTATTGCTATCAAGCTCGTCATCTAACAGTTCGCTAACAAAGGACCACGAACGTGGAGTAGCAAACGAACGGCTAGGGGACTTTGGATCAAAGTCGTAGAGGTCCTTCTTGCTAAAAGTCAAGAAGCCTACAACGTCTCTGTGGATACTATGATTTACAGCCCATTGGAACCAGTCATCAAAATTGACAGCCATTTCCAAGTGAACAAAACGGTTAGCTAACGGAGCAGGCATACGATAAGTAACACCTTTGTCAGCTTCTCGATTACCGGCTGCAACAATAAACACGTTATCGGGCAATTTGTATTGTCCAACTCGACGGTTCAAAACTAATTGATAAGCCGCTGCCTGTACGCTAGGAGCCGCACTATTCATTTCATCTAAGAACAAAATAATATTTTCGTGCTTTGATGCCATGATCTCATCAGGCAATTCTGCCGGAGGAGCCCAAACCATTTTACCTTGATTAGAATCAAAGTAAGGAATACCTTTAATGTCTGTAGGTTCCCAAAGAGATAGACGAACGTCAATTACGTGAGCGTTCATATATTCACCAATTTGGTGAACAACATCAGATTTACCAATACCTGGGGGACCCCACAGGAAAATTGGTCGACGTTTGATGATTGCATGTTTAATGCTAGCTTTTGCCGAATTAGGCGAAAGTTGACGGGCCGATGAGCTTTCCGATGCCATTGTGTATTCCTTGTTAAGTTATAAAACAGTCAGTGCCTTACTGTTCTTATATTGTAACACCTACACAATATAAGTCAAGATCTAGTTTACCAAACTACTCCGCATCGTGTCGTTTCATTGCTTTGGTTAATCCGTATTTACGTATGTCTCCGGAAAAAAGATGAAGTTCGAGAGCTTTCTTTTCGTCCGTTACAATAATTGAATCTCTGCCTAACCAATATGGACAAGTAATAAATCGATCTAACCAAATTATGGTTTGCGTAGTTAATTCAAAATCTTTTGGAAAAGGAACTTCGTATGTTTGGAGATCAAGTGTATCAGTGACAAAAAGATATCCTTGATCTGTAAGACGCAGGCCACCTTCGTCTTTGGATCTAGTGTTTTGCCACCATGTTGAATAATATTCTTTAAAAGATATTTCGTTAACACCTTTTCCGGCCTGTTTTAGAAATATCTTTGTATATGTTTCTTTCCAATTCATTGTATTTCTTCAAGTACGATTTCGCCTGAAGTTAATTTTACTACTTGGAAGTCTGCGCAGGAAAACATTTCGTTTAATTTTTTTGCCAAATTAAATGCATGGCCAGGATTACTAAACGAAACTTTTTTATATTTTGGTCCCGGATAATTAGTGAGCATGTTAGAACTTTTAAGATTAAACGGATCGCCCTTGTAAAAGACAGCCCAAATAGCTTCAGCACGAAGCACTTGCTCACTCTTGTATGTTTTTTTATCTACGTGATCTAACAACACAGTGGGTTTTGGTCTACTCATATACGCAATCCTTTAAATTAACTACGTATATATTTATATCAAAAACACATTATATTACCTGTTTATTACCATCCAGGATTACTTGAACCTATTTGAATTTGAATTACTTCGTTGTCGCCTGAGTTCTTTTTAGCTAATATTTGTTCTAAATCACCGTTTAAACGTGTCATAACAAGCCCTAAAGTAAATGCTAGAGCCTTAGCTTGCTGTATGTCTATGCGGATGTCTTTGGCTCGACTGGCATCTGCACTCTTAACTTGGTTAAGAAACTGCGTAATAGGTGTAGTGTTTAACGGCTCATTTTGTGTTGACACGACTTAACTCCTGTCTCATTTCTATCTCAGTCCTAAACGGACCTTTAGTTTCGTAGCGTTCTACAGTGATCAGCTTTGGACAAAAACTTTTGACCCAACCTTTTTCAAAGTGAATCACATAATATCCTGCACAATATAAACTTTTTGATTTAGCTGATTTTGTAAAAAGAGGAAGTTTTCGTTTTACATCAAATATAGGATTGTGTGGTTGACACGATGTTGCATAGCCGTGAACTTCTTTGGTATAGTCTTTGGCTATTTTAAGAGCAGTCCATGTTACATCGTTACCTAAGGTTTTCTTAAGTTGTTTTTGATTTTCAAAAAATCGTGTGCCAGCTTTGTCGCTTAGGATATACTTTTCATCGTTATAAGAAATGGTAGCTACATTTTCACCATCTTCCTCAACAATCCAAAATTTACCACCTAATATTTCTTTCGCTATCATTTTATTCATCCCGGATACCTCGCATTTAATGGTACAGCATATAACTGTGCATTGTCGGCCACTCGTTGCATGTCCCACTTAGCACAAAATTTAATCAGTCGCATTCCAACTTGTGTAATGTCTTTTGGAAAGCTAGCTTGTTTAATTGTATTATTAATTAGTTCTTTAATTTCTAAAGGTTGTGCTGTTAAATCGCATAGAGTCACATTTCTATTATAGTCGTCTAACACACGATGTTCTACACCCTCGTGATCGGACCAACGTTGCAACATGAGATTATTCCAAGCATAGCCTTTGGTATTCTTATCAGCATATGCTTCAGTAAGGCCTACTTTATTCTTAGTACCTTTAACTCTAACACCAGGATATGCACTAAAGACATTATCACTAGTATCGCCACGCATACATTTTTCAAATAGCAACCAATCTGGATTAGGGGCAGGCTTAATTTCTTTCGTTTTCTTATCAATTACAGACTTACCCTTGTCGTCAAAATAGCCTTCATGAGTAGTTGTAATATTACTGACACCATTATATTGTTTTACGTTTGGTGCAATGAGTTGTGCAAAGTCGCCGTCTGTAGAAATAATCACGTGATTGTCATGCGGGTGATTCTGCACCCAGCCTGCAATCAAGTCATCTGCTTCTAGTTGTGGGTGTTGCATTACAGTACAATTTGTTTTAGTTTGTACAAAATCTTTAAACTCGTCAAAGATTTCCCAAAACATTTTATCTTCCTCAGCTTCACGGGGAGTGAGCGCATCACGAGTTTCTTGTCGATTTCGCTTGTAAGGTTGATAAAAATCTTTACGCCAGCTACGTCCCTCAAGACAGAATACTACATGATCTGCATTAAAGTCAGTCCAAGCCTTTTTAATCGAATTGAATGTAATATGCAGGGCCATGCCCACTTTTGTGTCAAGGTCACCACGTACTACGTGTCGAGCTCTAAAAAAAGTGTTTGCAGTATCTACTAGGATGTATGTGCTCATGAAACTTCGCTTTTGCCTTTTGCAATTGGTACTACATTAATATAACCAGCGCCGCGATTTGCATCCATGCCTTCTTCACTTAGCATTTGTGATACAATGTCGCGGAACCAACGATCTACAACTTCTTCATCTGGATCACCTTCAAACCCGTATCCAGCTTGTCTTAATTGTACTATAAAAAGGTCATTCCAGTCAAGCTCAAAAAATCCATTCCTAATATTTTCTGGATTAACTTTAGTATCAAGCACCGCTACCCAAGGTTCTCCTTTAACTGTAGCACGTTCTTTTGGTGTCAATTTAGCTTGTTCTTCTGCTTTGGCAGCACGTTCAGCAGCCTCAGTGGCTGTTTTGGCTGCTTTGGCAGCGGCTGTAGCTATTGCCATATTACGTTCAGCTTCTGCCTTGATCTTATCTATGCCAAATAATTTTTCTATAAATTTTTTCATTAAGTACCCCATTCATTTTTAAATAGCGGCACTTGCAAACGATCGCTATAGCGTAATCCGTTTTTCATTGCCAGTAATGCTACATTCTTATTGTTTAGTGCGTACACACTTTCTACACCGCCAACTGGCATTAGATAAACATGCCCGTCAAAACCAGCCGCACGATATTCTTCAGTTGCACGTTTAGCATCTTCAAAATCTTGTTCTGTAGCAATAACAAACTTCAAATATGCTGTACCAACTTTTTCGTATTCACAAACTATTTCAGGAAGAATTGCTTCTTCCCACTTCTCACCACTACATGGAAGTTTAGCACTTACACTGAATGTAACTTCTCTCTCGTCACTACCAAGAAACCAATCTGTTAAGTATTCTTTAAATTCTGGAGTAAGTCTCTGGGTACCGTTTGTTTCAAATGTAATCTCTTTCAAACCCGCCATCTTAGGATGACTTAGCAAGTCTGGATAAGCACGTTGCCAACCTAGTAAAGGTTCGCCGCCTGTAATTACAAGATGTTCGTCTTCCCACTCATTGTATGGCAGTATCTCCATAATGCGATCAGCAATGGCATCACTAGTAAGCATTGGACTTAGATCTTTAAATGCTGGATGCCAACTTGCATAACTATCACATCCTGTACTTACTAACGGAAGTTCTTCATATTTTTGAAAAGACTCTATATTTGCATGTGTATACGCAATATCATCTGCTTCAATACTAATTTTATCACGCGGCATACCAAAGCCTGCACATTTAAAGTTGCAGCCGAATGTGCGTAAAAAGACACTAGGTACACCCATGTACCTACCTTCGCCTTGTATACTGTAAAAAAGTTCTGCTATTTTTATTTTGCTCATGCTTTTAATGATTCCATGGTTGCTATTTTTGCAATACGATCGCCAAAGTCTTGATCATTAGTGATAATATAAGTTTGGTTATGACTGCGATCCTTTATGCGATCATAGTAACGAAACTCTACAACTTTGCCGCCTATTGCATTGTATACTTTAAAGTTTAACACAGGTTCGCCTTCAATGCAATCACTTTCTCTACTAGATATGCATATATCTTTTCCAGGAGTATCTTCTTCAAACATCCAATTACGTAATTTACGTTTAATCCATTTCATACTTTGTCCTTTAACCACTCGTCTACTTTGGCTTCTGCTTCTTCCTGTGAAACAGCATAAGCATAAATCCAATAACATTCATCCTTGCCTTTAATATCAAATGGCACAGGTCCGTTAAACAATATACCGTCTTCTAACATACGTTTAACTTCAAACTTTTTTAAATTTCTAGCACGATTAATTAAATCGTTAGTCATGTCTATTGAGTTCATTTTGTTTCCTTTATTAAACCACGCCACAGTACTACATGTTCGTTGGACCATTGATTGCCGTCCCATTGTGCATATGTAGGAAATGGCCAATTAGGTGTTACACTTGAAGTAATTTGATAAGTACCGTTTCTTACAGGATTAATATTTACAGAAAACCAATCAGTTACTTCTGGCTCTTCAACTACTATTTCTTCAACAGATTTAATAGGAACTCCGCCTACAGAAATATTTTTATCAGGTTCGCCTTGAAATACTTCGCCAGTATCTTGATTAGTAAGTTCTAAAGGACCGTAGTAGTGATATTCTGTATCGTCTAGCATCCAACCTAACGCCTCAACAGCTTCGTATGTATCTTCGTCCCAAGCAGTATTAAACTCTTCAAGGTCTGTATCAGTACAGTTACGACCTGCTTCAGTGTCTGCCCAACATCCGTCAATTAGGTCCCATAGTTCCCAACATTCGTCATTTTCAATACAGCTAAGTTCGTAACCGTCTTCGTTTTTAAGTTCTTCGTCAGTAAGTGGTCGCTCATCTGATTCTACGCTAAAAGTACCCCAGCGATAACCTTCTTCGCGAATAATTACCTTGCTGTCTTTATACCAAAATTGTCGCTCAACAGCGGATTTTTTATATTGTGGTGAAAGTTTCCAAGTAGTCATATTTTGTTCCTTATCTCGGTGCAAACTCTTGTTGTAATTTGATATTGTCAAAGAATTCTTTCTTTGTATGAGGATCATCTTTAAATGTTCCTTTAAGGACTGTAGTCTGTGTTAGTGAGCTATGCGCCATAATGCCGCGATTCTCACAACATCCATGTGTTGCTTGAATGTATACTGCTACGTTTTCGGAGTCAGTAGCTTTACTAATCTCACGGGCAATGTCGTTGCAAAGCTCCTCCTGGAGTGTGCCTCGTCTAGCACACCACTGTGCAATACGTGTGTACTTGCTGAGCCCAATAAGTTTCTGAGCGGCAATAATACCAATATAAGCAACGCCACTAACGGGTTGATGATGATGACTGCACATACTGCGAAGCTCACTACGAACAACCAACATACCTTCGTAACGGTCCTGCGAGTCGTTTGGAAATGCTGTTGCGTCTGGTCCTGGTTCATATCTGCCACTCATAATTTCGTTGAAGTACATTTTAGCAAGCCGTCTTGCTGTACCATGCGAGTTAGGATCGTTTTCACGATCAATCAACAAAGTATCTAATACTTGTTCAAATGCTTCTGTAGCTTCGTTGATTAAATGTTCTTTATCACTTTCGTGTAAGTAATCACTTATATTGTCTCCAGCCCAATATCTCTTTCCTTCTCTTTTCATTTTAGCACGTAGTACAGCAGATAGACTAGATTCCTTATATCCGCCGTCACCTGCCATTGCGTCAAGTGCTGTTTCTTTTTTAATATAAACCGGCTTACCCAATGGTTCATATTTCTCTTCAACAAACTCCCTGTTGTCAGGACCGTTCATTATCGGATCCGGTTTAAATTCTGCTTTTGTCAATTTTATTCTCCGAGTTATAGACGTGGATGTCTATTGTTAAATTATATACTTTATTTAGATCGTTGTCAATCATTCTGAAAAATATTTGTTAAGCATTTCTAGCTTATCATCATATTCTGCAATTTGAGCTATCTCTGCTTCAATAGCACTCATTATGTCTGTATGCTCTGGAATAGCAATTGGGTTCCGTAACATAGTTTCAACATTCATTCTATGTTTTAAAATATGTGATTCAAAATGTGCTTTACTGGCTTGTAGTAGTTCTTTACGCATCATTGTCTCCTTGTTCTAATGCTTCTTTTAATTGCTTATCTTCATACTCAGCTAAACGTTGTCTAAATTCTTCTTCAGGCAGTCCGTGCCAACCAATACATTTACCTGTAGGACTGCGACCACATCCGCAGTTACCGATTTCGTTAACATCTTCTTTTACTCTTACTTGCATATAGTTTCCTTTTTATAGTTGCCTTTTTCTGGTATAACATGACGTACTCCGCCTCTAGGATCTTCCATGTCTCCCTTTCTACGGGGAATTAAGTGTATGTGCGGATACATAACAGTTTGGCCTGCTGCCTCGCCTACATTTTGTCCAATATTAAATGCATCGCAGTATCCACGCTCAACCCAGTCATAACCCCACTTGTAGGCTGCTTCCCAACATTTTACCATGTGAGACCAATCTTCTACTTTAGGTACAAACAATAAATGTCCGTCAGTTACAGGAAATCCGTCCTTGTATACTGTAAAATCTTTAGAATCAATTAATACGTTAGTCCATGGTCCTGGCATTTTTCTGTTCCTCATAGGATTTAAATAAACGAGTTACTGCTTCCATTTGTTCTTGGAATACATCTGGTGCGCCGTCGGCTGCACGTTTCATATCCCAGTCGCTAGGATAATGACGCAAACAATGTCTAGCGCCGTCTTTAATTGCTTTCGGGACTCGAGGAGTATTCAGAATCTCAACTAAAAATTTTTGAGTCTGTACCACTGCTCGATACCTTTCGTCAGGTAGTGTCATTCTGATTGTTCCCATGGATATACTAACCAAACATCTTCTTCTGCCTTGTTTACTTCTGTACTGTAGTAGCTAACTTCGTCAAACTTAGAACTTAGATTGTTAGTTAGCACTGCAAATCTAACGTTCTTACCCCACACACTATTCCATGCTGAATCTTCGTTTGGAAAACATCCACTAGACCAATCTTCTTTGATCCAATTAAACGTAGCACCGGTATCGTTGATATCATCGATAACAAGGATATTCTTTCTTTTTGAAATATCCCATCTACTCTTTAATGTCAATTGCTCTTCAGGTGATACAACCCCAAATGCATCTTCAGCTATACCTAAATCACTTACACATTGGCCACCATCACGCAGACTAACTTCTAGTGGGCGCATAGGAATATCAGTTAGATGACTTAGTATTACAGCAGGTATAGCACCGCCACGAGTAATACCAACAATGTAGTCTGGACGCCAATTATCTTTGTACATCTGCATACTGATGCCTACACACATGTGTTGAATATCAGACCAAGTGTAGTAGAGTTTCTTCATTGCGTTAAACCGTAGGCCAATGCTTGAAGTTCTTCTTTAGTCATAAAAAAATTGTATGTTTGACTATCGGCAACTTCACCGTCTTTTAAACTTTCTTGAATAAGTTCAAGACTAAACAATCCCTTAGGGTTTAGTACTTCGTGTTTTACCATGCGTACACGATAACCATCGTGTTCTTTAATTGTCATTTCTCTACGAGTGTGTGCAACTGATTCATGTAGTTTCATTTTGAGTCCTTTATAGTTTCAAATATTTTATACTTTTCTTCGGCAAGTCGATACTCTTGTGCCGCCTCTTTAATTTTTATATTAACATCACTTTGAAGTTTTTGCAAGAGTAATTGATATTGTTCTCCTGATTGTTTAAGTCCTTTAAACTTTGATTCTAAATCCCTGTTACGATTTACAACGCCAGTGACTGCCATTAAATCTTTAAGTACTTGTTCAACATCAATGCCGTTAACGTCAAGCGGAACAGTAACAGTCATCCGACCTTGATTTATTATCAAACTAGCATCTACAGACGAATTAGTAATTGCAGAGGTAGTATATCCACCATTGACTACTGTATTGTTATTAGGAGCAAGATTATTATACAATGAATTAACAGTCCATGCAATCGGATTGGATTTAGTATTAACTGTTCCCATGCCGTTCCTTTAGATATTGTTCGTTTGGTATCCATTTATTGTTAACTAAAAATCCCCAATCACGTTTATGTGGACCAGGCATAAAAAGTGTCCAAGCAGTGACACCTTCTTTTAGTTCAATGCGATGATAGCTATTAGGACTGCAAATACGGAAATGCCCAGGACCTCTCCATTTACGCACTTCACATGATTTAGTGCCGTCTGAATTAAATTGCGGAATCCATTCGTAGTAACCGCCTTTAAGAATTAATGTAGCATAAGGCCAAGGATGATCATGTACATCATCTGGATCGCCTTTTAAAAACTTGTGTAAAAATATATTGAAAGGAAAACGTTCTCTTTCTTTTAAGAAAAGATAGTAACGCTCTAAATACGGCTCGTCATTAACACGATCCATAATAATTCTTTTTCTACCTAAACGTTCAAGAATTTTCAGCATCTTTCTTACCTTTCCAATCTTGTAGTACAAGATCGTATACTGTTTTGAAGTTTTCGTATACCTTTGCTAGTGCAGGGTATTCTTTACACATAGATTCAACTTCAACTATTTCGATATGCGTGTTTTGTGTGGTTACCCACCATTGGGGGTCTACAGGGCTTATTGTAGTGTAAGTTCCACCAGCGCCGCTGGTTATCGTATTATATCCACCTGCACCACTGCCTATACTAATAGTATCATCAAGAGTTATTGTATAACTGCTATCTATTGAACCTAGATCTTGTGCTAGGATGCCAACACCGCTACCGCCAAGATATGTAGTTGTTGAACCGTATGTGTCGTTTAAATTTATAACAACAGTGTTGGAATCTTTATCATCCATTTATTGCCTCATAAAGAGCTTTTCCTGAGAAGAATTCTTTTTTAAGTTTTGCTGTTTGTTTAAGTAAGCTAGGAAGAAAACTTTCGTAATTTTCCATATATTCAACTACTTGATTTACTATTTGTTTTCTATTTTGAATATAAGATCCAAAATCTTCTGTCCATGTACTAGGATACTTAAACTCTGCTAAAGCCATTTCAGAATAGCTTAAACGATCAGGAACCATTGGAATAGCATTTACTAGAGCGCCTTCGTACCAACTAATACCTAATGTTTCTTGCAAGTTAGCTGAAAACACTAATTTAGCACGACCAAGAATATTATGATATTCGTTCTTAGTTAATTGTTGCTCTTGACAAATTACAAATTCATACTGAGGTAGTTGTTCTTTAAGATCGCGAAAAATATCAACTTGTTTCTCGGGAGCAATACGATGAGGGAAAACAATTAAATTTTCCTTATCCATGCATTTGTAACTGTCTAGGCTGTGTTCTAGATATTCCATAGGCCAGCCCACACGTTTGATTCTAGGATGTTCGCCAGCCAATGCATCAGCTATATCATCTTCTATCCAAGGATTATCTAGACCAAACAATGTTCTTACAAACATGTCAATGTGAAAATCTGTAGCAAAGAAGTTATCGTCGTATGTAAAAAACATACTCTGTTCAGCATGTCTTACCCAAGGCTTGTTTCCAATCAGTCGACCTAAGAAATCTTGAGGATCATAACTACCAGCATGCCATAAGCCACCAATTCTGATATTAATGTTTAGCAATTCAGCCATGTAACGAAGCTGTATAACTGTAGGGTTCCACGCATCAGTATAAAGGAAGTAGTCGCCATCTTTAACATCTCCCCTACAAAACATCTCCCCTATGGTTTCCAACTGTTTACTTTTATAAACATTAGTACCACCAAAATTAAGAAATGCTCCAGGAGTTGTAGCTTGTGGTGTATCACCGCCACTAATGACTACTACTTCTTTATTCGTAGCATGATGCAGTTGTTTAGGTAAGTATTCCTTCCACTGCTTAGTATAGCGAGTGTCAACTGCTTCAATATCTACGATATAGATTGTCATTAAGAACCTCTACGGTCGTAAAAACGTTTTGCACCATTGTTAGTATTGGTGTTATTGTTGTAATTATTAAATCTACCACGACTCTTCGATTTGTAGATTAAGAATTTTTGGTAAGCCTGCCAAACAGGCGACTGGGTATCATAAAGATCCTTCTCATCGAAAGGATACCCACCGTAACCTTCGAAGCGACAAAAGTCGCGGAACTTATCCAAGTCGTCGAAAATTTTATTGACTGGAGGAAAAGTTTGTGCCATTTTAATTTACCTTTTAAAGATTGAATGGATAATAGATAAGTGAGCCGTTTTCTCCATCTTCGGAGACTTCTATTTCGACAAAGCGGCCTGGAAACTTTGAACGAATTTGCTGATACAAATCATCTGAAATCATCTCACATGATTTGTGATTCAGTTCTAGTGTGCCTTGATTATAAAGATTTTCTAACCAACGCTTAAATTGAATAAATTCGATGTCACGATCGTCGTGAAACACTTCGATACGAATTTTAAAGTGAAAAATGTGTCTATGGGGATAGCCTAGAAAACTTACGTCATACTGATCTCCAGTTTTTAGATTAGGGTCTGTAAGTGCTGCCGGGTAAAGATGAATGCCTTCTTTACGGAAGGTTACCCAGATGCTTTTTGTAATTGCTGTACTCATGTTCTTATGATACTTTCAATGTAGGTAGTTGTCAACTTATTTGATAACTTCGTCTTCGGAATATTGAGACCATTCGGTAAACTTTGAACGATCCATTAGGTCGTGTAGGCTGTGACACCAAACACCGGGATTAGATGCTTTAAAATCTTTGTCGTCAATCTTAAGCATTGTGTTGTAATTCCATAAACGGATGTATGGAATAGGAACTCGAATCTGTGGAATAAAATTGCTATACTCGTTAAATGCACTGTCGTTGAATGTTTCAACGTGGGATAATGGAATGTCTAAAGTACATAGAACACCTTGTTCCAAGAATGGAAGAATCATAGATTCCCACTCTAACCATGCGTCAAAGCTACCTATGTCAGGATGAAAGCTGTGATTAGCACCAAAGAAAATATGCTTTACATCTTGTTCGATCATGTGCTTTTCTACAACGTCTGGACTATGAACCCCTGTAACAAACAGTGTGGGCATTCCATAAGCAGGAGTTTTTTCTATTTCATATCCAAAGAAAAATACTGCGTCATCTGCTTCACCTGTGCTGTAATCTCTTTTCATGTTAAAGTCATTCTTATTAATTGTTGGTTGATTCGATGTATCTCGTCTTTAAGCCATAGCTTCATAGTTTTCTTTTTTCGAACTTCGTCTGAGGCTGTTATATTATTATAGCGTACTTCAATTTCTGTGTCAAGCTCTTTATGTCGCCGTTCTAATTCTTCTAGATGTGCTTTGAGTTTATCATAGTCATTATTAAAGTTGCTCATCCTCTAACGCCTCCAATTTATGTTCTTCATCTTCTGTAAAACAACCATCTTCCAGTTCTTCTACTTCAGGTTCAACTACATCAAACAAAGCTCCAAAATATGTGCTAGAGTTTACAGTCTTTTTACCAATGGCGCCTCTAGTGCCTGGAATAGCCATCCAAAACTTTGAGTTTTGTTCTATCAACTTATTTGCAGCTTCTCTTGTAGTCTGTGAAAAGATTTCTTCTACAAGATCTCTAAAGAACACCCTGTCAAACTTTTCTTGTACAAGCATGTTTGGTACAACTCCAGCATCATACTGTCTGTTAGCTTCCTGTACTGCATTAATATGGCTCCAAACATTATGGCCCATTTGAATAGCGTAACTAAAACTATCCCAACTTGTGCGACCTTCTTTGCCAATTTTATTCAAGTCACCTGGTTTGTAAACGCATACATCACTAACTTTCATTTCTGCTGTAATAGGACTATCTTCAAAGTTTTTAAAGATACCATCTTGCAATACTGCTTGTTTAAAAGTTCTAGTATCAGTTGCATACTTTTTATCGTCAATGCTTGGAACCATTCTATAGGTCCACTTGCCTCTATCAGGTGTTTCGTTCTGAATATAAATCTGTCCATTAGCAGTTGCTAAGAATGGACTTGCACAGTCAAATGTCAACATCATAGTAGGATTGTAATACTTACGAATAGCACGTTGTAAGTCTGTAAGCAAACATGCCCACTCTAACTTACTAGTACCCAAGAAGTGCATTACATCATGTACGCCACTTTGTAGTAAGCCATCAAAGTGTAGTGCTACTATACGTTTAAGTACTAGATGCACGTCACACATATTTTGCCCACCCATTGACCACCCATTAAAGTGATTGTCAGGATACTTAACTGGATCGCAATAATCTTTCATCTGCTGATACCAATCTTCTGCATCTGTATGATTCTCACCTTGTAGTACGTTTAAGAACTTACAAGCACCTGTACGATGCTTCATCCAATAATCGTTATTGATACGTGTTGCGGTTACAGCTTCGTCGTATGTACTAATGCCTGTAGCTTTTGCACCTTCGGGTGAGCGAGCGACCCAGGCAGGAATATCAAGTACCATGCCATAGTCCATATACGCATCCATCCAACGTAATACACCATCTCGTTTCTTTTGTGCCTTAGGACAATTAGGATCTTTCCAATCACCTTCCCAAACACCCTTACCAATCTGGAAACCACCTGAGTCGCCTAGTAACCAAGTGTTTTGACGATCCCTGTTCCGTACCATATCTTCTTTAGGCACAATTTTGTTTGTATCTAAATCAGCGTGACCCGCAGAGTAAAGCGTCCACTTATAGGTAAACGCTCCCTGTTGTGCATTTAGATAGTTAAGACTTTCTACACCATTTTGAAAGTTAGCCGGAATACGAGTGTCTTCGATGTAAGGACCTTTAACAGGATCAGGAAAACGCTGCTTGCCCACGTAAGTTGCATAAAAGCCACTTAGTGCTGGTAAAAAGTGTGCGTAATCGTTTTGTGTTGCTGTTAAGTCTTTATTCATTATTATACCAAATGTTGTGCCAATACCATACAGCTAATCCAAGCCCATATAGTGTTGAACCCTACTAATGTTGGTAACAGTTTCTTCTCGCTAGCCCAAATCAATGTTAGACTTGTAAACAACGTGAAGAAATATAACCACCAAATTTGTATACCAAATATTAAGCCAGGAACAATAATAAAGGCCTTAGCCGCCCAACTGGCAAACTCTACTGTATTATAGTCAGTCCAATATTCCTTTGTAAACCACATGCCGTAACATTCTTTAATTTTTTTAAATCCTATGTGACCATATACAGCGCCACACAGAACTAAAAATGCTAAACATGCAGATAGTATTTGTACACTATTCATTACTTGCTCTGCGCAGGAAGAATGTAATCGTATTTTGCTAATCCGCTGTCAATACTGATCATCATAGCACCTTGATCAGAAATGCTCACAGTAGAGTCACCGTCTAGATTTAGAATACTTTGAATTTGTGCAACTGGCCAACTCCATGCATGCTTTAGAGATCCAGATATATCGTGTTGAAATACAAATGAACCTGCGTGTGTACTTGCGTCACCAAAGTAAAAAACTAGATTATTGTTCTCTGTCTTGACAGTAAAGATTGGCTCTTCGCTGTGTGCGGCGCTCATTAGCTTCATACGTTGAATTGATGCAACACTAGGTTTAAATGTTACTTCCCATGATGCGCCTTTGAATTTAACAGTCTTAAGTTTTTCTTCGATAATTGCTTTGTTCATAAAGCGATAATCGTTTTCAAAGTCACCTGCGGCATTTTCAAAGTGAATGTGTGTTGGAATAACGTCACCGTTTCTTTCTGCACTTTTAACTTCAATCTTTGCCTTATCCTTATACTCAGGATTTTTTAAATGGAGAGAAAGTTTATCTAAGTTTGGCATACCAAATGTGCCAATAAATTCAGCGACTGGTTTATGAGTGCTTGCAGTTAAAATAACAGAACGATCTTCTGCCATTGAATCAATAGTAGTTGATCCGTTTTCTGAATTAACTTTCACTAGTGCTAAAAATCCTAGTGCGTGTGTATGTGCTACGATATCTTGTAGTATGTCTTTCATGCCTGTATATCTCCTTATTAAATTACAGTTTAATGTCTAAGCCTTTATTTGTCAAGAACTCTTTGACATTGTATTTAGGTTCAAAGCCTAATTCTTTTAAAATTTCTATGTTTGCCTGTGTACACTTTCTTTCGTGTAGTCTATTTAAACGAAGCGGTTTTCCTGGAGCTAGATCTTGAACGTTAGTACTTTCGCCAGTACCAACATCAACTACTCCTTTAATATTTGGATTTTTTATCAATAGCTCAATAGCATCACATAGATCCTCTACGTGAATAAAATCTCTAGAATGATCAGTGATATATTCTAGTGAGTTTGATAACAGTTTATCCAATAACATGCCTTTTCTAGGATTGTCAGAATACACAGTATGGAATCTCATACCCACGCTATTATCCGGAGCCATCATGTCCATGATATATTTGGATGCGGCATACGGATTTAGTGTAGGCTCATATGCTGAACTTGAACTTGCATACAGTATGCGAGCTTCACTAAACTGATCAAAAATTCTACGCGATCCTTCAACGTTGACATGCCAATAAGGTCCAGGAAGCCGCATACTTTCTCTTACACCACTTTTTCCTGCTAGATGTATTACTACATCAACTTCGTAATCAAGTGTACATGTTAGAATGTCTTTTCCATCTTTTAAATCTATACCATACATAGTATAGCCTCTATCCCACAAATATGGATAAAGGTGACTACCAATAAATCCTTTATGACCTGTCATTAAAATACGCATTACTTTAATCCTGAAATCTTTCTTTTAATTCTTTTAACATCTGAATGAGTTCTTCGATTATTTGTAAATCGTGATCTCTTTCTGTATCTACTTCTACTTCAATTTTAATTTTCATTTTAGTCTCCAAAGTCAAACAAACTGTTGAAGGTATTGTGTCGCTTAGTATCCTCTAATGGATAGTCCAGCACTCCAATCAAATTGTCTAACTTATTATCAATAATAGTTTCTGCCATTGCTGCATCATCAAATGGCAGTTCTTTGAACCATTCAGGCATACGTAATTCATCTGTTGGATAAGCAACACTTGTATAGCCCAATGGGTTTTGTTTTAGTTTGCAAACAATAACTTTCATGCCGTCAACAATCTCTTGCGAGTATTTGTCTCCGTTCATACGTTTAAGTGTATTCCAATTAATACTTGCTCTAACGTGGCCGGGCATGTTTGCTTTGCCCTGTTTTGCTTCGAGTCGTTGATAGTGTCCAATCTTGTTTGCACGTTTTGGACTACCTTTCTCCCAACCCGGACGTTCACTAAACTCTTGCCGGAATCTTGTAATACGTTCTAATACATCTTCTCTAGGTTTATCTGTAAGCACCATAAGCAATAGTTCGCTTAGAAATTCTTGCATAAACACAGGTGTATCACTTCTACGCAGGTCTAAGCCCATAGCCTTTACTTTGCCTGGCTTACCATCTACGTCACTGCGGAAACCTTCTGTGTCATATACCAGAGCCGCATAACGTTTTTTAGTAATAAACAATCCGCTTTCAGCAACAATCTCACGACCTGCGGCAATAACTTCTGCTCGACTTTTTGGACAATGAAATGATTTTGCCATCATGTCAACAAACGTAGCATTGGCTGCTTCTGCTACTTGATCGTAAAGTGTAATAACATTTTCTTTAGACCACGGAATCTTACCTGCTTCTACTTCTTTACTGAGAGTAGGCCAAGCACTAAAATACACAGAGTCAGTGTCACCGTAAATTACTGCCTCACCAACGTGATCATAAACACCAGTAATAACTTTGTTTACTTCTGCACTCATGTGTTTAACAATAGTACGACCAGTAAGAGTAGTACTTTGACCAATACGCTTGTCAAAGAATCTACAACCTGGATTAAGAATGGCACCGTATAAACTGTTAAGCAAAATCTTCTTAACCAACTGTCGTTTGTCCCAGTATTCAGTTTCTGCTTTGTTACCTGCTTCTTTTGCTTTTTTCAACATCTTTTGCAGGTCCTTACGTTCAGCATACCAACGCTTTAGAATACCTGGAATAACACCTTCAAACTCTTGTGTAAAGATAGTGCCGTTACTACTGAGCATCCACGGATTGTTACTGTCAAAAATTAATTTATAAATTTCAGCACCGCTCATTACTTCTGTTTGTCCGCTTTCAAAGTCTATTGTTAGAGCAACATCCTTGCGCTTGCTCATAACAGCTTCGTATTCTTCTGTTGCAAAACGACCTTCCCAACTTCCAGCAAATGTTTTTTTCTTAAGAGTTATGTCTTCGTGAACACGAGCATCACTGATGTCTAGTCGTATTTGTCCAACGATAGTTTCTGGAGCCATATTCAAAGCACGAATCACTGACGGATACAGAGAGTTCAAGTCCATCGAACCAATCCATTTGTGCAAGCCTTTTTTAGGAAACGCAACGTATGCACCTGCGGCTTGTATATTTTCTTCGTTATCTCTGTTTGTACGATTGGGAACCTGCAATCCACGATTGTGAGCTTCGTTGATAATACCTTGTTCAGTAACAGCAACAGCACCCATTGTAGTTTGGATAAGCACGGTGTTCTCATGTGCAATGGTATTACTCAAATCAATAAAGCGCAGTTTTTTATCTAACTTATCAAGTAGTGCAGTATCTTGAATGTTGTATTGAATAAACTTTTTAAAGTCATTGTTGTAAAGCTGATCCAACGTACCTTCGTATGCTGTCTTGTTTTCGCCTACTTCAATTTCACCAATAGCATCTAGTCGATAACTGTGACGTTCTTCATAGGTATACTTACGATACAAGTTCAAACTGTCTACGTGTACACGACCTACTAAATCGTATGTCTCGCTCATCTTGCCGTACTTTTCGTATTCACGCTTCTTAGGCAATTGACCCCATAAGCAAAAACGTCTTGTATCGTCTTTACTCATTATGCGGGCTACACGATTTACAATATAAGGGATATCATAGCCCTCGCTGTTCCAACCACTTAATATATCAGCTTCTTCGATAAGTGTTAAGAACGTGTCCAGCATGTCCTTTTCTTTTTCAAACAACATTACATTAGGAATATCTTTAACTAATTCTGTCGCTTGCTCCATAGTAAGTGTCTTAGGAGGGACTGCCAAACATATCATTGTTTCTAACCACTGCAAATAAACGGAGACAGACGTAATGCCCATAAATGGATCGCTAGGGTCAGCAAATCCACGTTCGGGATCAAAGTCTGTCTCAATATCGAAAAATGCAATGTTTAGTTTTGGAGCATCTTGGTTGAGATAGTTTTCACTTAGACATTGAAAGATTGGATTAATATCACTTTCAAATAAAGTTTTATCTCGATTGATGGCAATTTCTTTGCGGAAATCTTTTGTGTTCTTACATACAATACGACTCAAAGGATCTCCGTACACACTCTTGTACTTGCCTTTTTGGTCTTTGTAGTAAAATGTATACTTTACAGGATATTCACGGAATGTTCTAACTCCGTCTTTGCGTTCAACTATTTTGATCGTATCATGATCACGGTCAAACAATGCGTCTACGTAACTCAATTAAATGCCTCCCCGTTATTAATGGCTAACGTTGCCTCTACATGTTCGTAAGTGAACGACTCTATAAATATTTATTACCACCAACTATTTGCAACGCCAAACCCGAATACGTTTATAACTGCAAAATAACCAGTCAGTAACATTGGCCAAGCCAAGCCTCTTCTATAATAAGCGTATGTGCCAGTGATACTTCCAATAAAGAAGCCAGGATAGATAACAGCCATGTTTGGACTTTGTGCAGTAAAGGCAAGAGTTAAACTTGCCGCTACTGTAAACACAAAACTAATTAACTCAAAAGTAAAAGCAGTTTTATCAATATGATAACTGTTTAGCCAAAAGTCTTTTATTTTTTTAATCATTTATCCTTGCCAACGGTTACGACCAATGTTTCTAAGTCGTCAAACTCGCCAGCAACACGATCCCAGTCGCCTTTTCGTGCAATTTTAATTGCTTTGGTAATTAAGCCAGGCTTAATGTCTAATTCTTCTGCTACTGATTTAATAGTATCTTTCAGACCTTCTTGTAGGTCTTCAATCTCTTGTAATACTGTAACGCCTTCGTTAACCAATTTTTCTAGTTTTGCCTTTTCTTCTGCGCCATAGGTGCGATCACTCATGAGTGTTTTCTCCTTTAAAAGTTATATTGTATTATACGGGATTAATTAAAAGAAGTCAATTATTTTTTTCCTAAAAGATAGTTACTAATAATAGTATCCATCGTTCTAAGAGCTGAAAATAATCCAATATCTACGTCTTTTTTAAGAAGCTTGCCTTCTTTTTCAAATTGTTCACCAAGGCCTTGAACAATAGTATCTCTTGCTCGTTTCGCCTGATTAGTACTGCCTGTTTTATATGCATCGGCCCATTGCTTAGATCGTTTTTGTTCAATAAGTACTGCAAGCCATTTTTTAATATAGTCATGTGCGCCACCTTCCCATTTAGTGAATTCAGTTACGCTCATGGGAACCCAAGTTGAAATGTCTTGTAAGGTTTCTTTTCTATCAGTTGCAAGCGGAGATGCCTGTGGAACAGTCTTTAGTTGAACCTTAGTATTAGCATGTGGTTTTATAAAATCATATATTTCTTGCCAAGAACTAGGTGATTTAGGAAGCCTAATACCGTAGGTAATAGCTTTTGAATTCCACATAACAGGTGACATTGGATTGCTTTTAGCACCAAACGCAGCGTTAGCCCTATCAATTTGATATTCTCTATCCTCTGTACTAGCAGCTCGATCAAGATCTAATTTTATAAAATGCATGATAATATTTCGCCACTGCTGGTCATCGAAGGCATTGCGCAGATCAGACATTGTCTCAATAGTTTTGCCTTGAGTTGCTGCCGCAGGATCTTGCTCTATTATAATATCAAAAACATTCATAGGTTACTTTGGTGCAGTACCTTTAAATTTTCCAGCAGCGATTCCTGACAGGGTATCGCCTTTAACAACGGTATACGGCTCTGTCTTACCTGGTAATTTAATTGTCTGACCAACTCTAATAAGATTAGGATTTTTAATATTGTTGGCCTTAGCTAAAGCTGTAATTGCTCTTGAAAACTGTGCTGATGGATCTCTACCACCTCTAGTATTTGTTCCACTACCTGCGGCCGGATCGTTAGTGGCTGTACCAACTGATCCTACATAACTACTCCCGCCAGCGCGATCGAGGCCGCCACTAGTTGTAGTTGATCCGTCCGGTTTTACAGGGGTTACTTGTGCACCGCCACTAGTTGTAGTTGATCCGTCCGGTTTTACAGGGGTTACTTGTGCACCGCCACTAGTTGTAGTTGATCCGTCCGGTTTTACAGGGGTTACTTGTGCACCGCCACTAGTTGTAGTTGATCCGTCCGGTTTTACTAGCGGATTTGTTTTAGCCCAACCAGCGGCTGGACCTGGATCGCCATACAGCGCACTAGATGGGTGTTTTGGATTTCTCAATGCAGTGTTTACATTATTATCTCGTAACTCTATAGCTTTCTTTCTAGTAATAAATCCAGATTTATAAATTATAACAGCATCTTCTATATTTGCATATCTTGCAGATTTATAATTTCCTGATTGGTCTTTATCAACATATACATAGCTGTCGCCATTTGGCATTGAATACAATCCAGGAAGATCTAATCGCTCTGCAACTCTTCCTAAGAATTGTCTTTTAATATAGTCTGGACTCATTGCGAATCTTTTAAATCCGCGGCTAAAGCCTTGAAGGAAACTGTCGTCGTCTCGTGACTGTAAGAAATCGCGTATTCCTTTTACTGTGTCGTTCATGTCTTGTTCAACTTCTTCAATAGTTGTAGGAACACCACGCTTTGCTATTACACGATCAATATAGTCATTAACTTCGTTAGACTCAACCAGTCTGCTTTCGCCTACGTGTTCGGGCTTGCCTTTGTGCTTTGTACTTGCATAGTCTTTAGCAGCTGATTTGCTCATGCCTTTAGCAGCCTTGGCTACTTCTGGACTTGCAGCTTTTTCGCCTTTCTTTGTAGCATAGACCATGCCCATAAATTTTTGTTGCGCTTTTGACTTAGCTTTTTCTTCTAGTTGTTGAGCTAGACGTAACTTGTATTCATCTTCTTTAACACAATTATCTACAGTCTTGCCGCCTTTTTGCTTAGTACCCATGCGCTTGTAACCGTCCCAGCATGCTTTGCCGTCAACGCCTTTTTGTTTTTCACTTTCGGCCATTTGAGCGCCAAACTTCATTTCATACTCTAAGTTATGAAAAACTGAACCAATGTAGTCAGCTGCCTTGGTAATTTTGCTCTGCTGCCATGCTTCTAGGCCCTGTTCTTCAGAACGACCTTTAAGCATTTCGTGCAGTTTGATTGCATACTTGGCAATTTTGTACAGCTCAGAACGAGCCATTTGAATTTCGTGATCCATTTCTGCTTGTGCAGCTAAATCACCTAGGCCTTCTTTGACAGATTTTAAATCTTTTTCGCGCATAAAACACTCCGATATTCGTTATTATAGTATTTATCTTTTGACAGGTTTGCCACCAAGCAAATTATCATTGGTGTCTAATGCATTTTTAGCAACTTTATTTGTCTTTTTAGGCTTTGTGTTAGCACCTGGATTAACTACAGCGGCTACAGCACCTGCTGTAGTAGTTTCTCCTATGCCTCGATTGATACCTCTGCTACCTGTTCCGCCCTTTTTACGCTTCTTGGCAAGTTCTCCTATACCGTGGCGTATTTGTTCAAAGTTTTGTTCTAGGCCCATAAACATGCCGCCTTTAGATAGCTTTGTAATTCTTTCCCATACTTCGAGTTCGTCGCTGTCTGCCATCTTTGCAAGTTCTTTTAACTGTGCTCTGGCCTGCATGATACGACCTTTAAGTGTCATAGGGTTAGCTTTTTCATGCCCGTAGATTCTTGGATTGTTTGGTTCACTAGGATCCATTTCAATAGGAGCTTCGTTTACTAGATCATGTACTTTCATTTCTTTTTTCCTGATTTCATATTAGCTAGCCAATGTGCCATGCGCTGTTTTTCACCTGAGCTATTCTTTGCTGTTTTTCTTAGACTGCTTACACTAGCCTTAGTATTCACACCACTGCGTTTAGCAAGTCCTTTGCGCCCTGGATTCTTTCCATCTGCAAAGTTTTCGTGCATGCCAAAGTTTCCAGTCATACGTACTTGTTTTATTCCAACATCATTGGCAAACTTATCAATGACCATTGCTATTTGAAAGTCCAGTATAGTTAATCCCTTAACATCAAAGGTAGTTGTCTTTACAGCAACTTCTGCAACGTCCTGTGTTACTTCACAGAAGTGATCCATCTTTTCACTTAGCTTATTAATTATTCTTACAAATGCTTCAGCTTCTCTATGATCTTGTGCTACATACTTTGCTTGAAGTGTTTTATGATCCAACATCTCCCAGTCTGGAAGATACTTTGTTTTCATATCGTCTAAGGAATCATTATTAGGCTTAAATTCTTCAACATCGTTAGTTCTAAACTTGCCTTCAACTACACTTTCTACATTATAAGTAGGATCTGTTTTTTGACCTTTCTTTTTCTTATGTGCAGCAGGATCGAGATCAGTAGTTGTTAACCCTAACTTTTTTAAATTTTGAATATATTCGTGTTCCAAATCTTCACTTCCAAATGACAATATGGCGCTGGGAGGACCTTTACCAAAATCATGTTTGCCCATGCCTTCAAGATCGCTGATGTGCATGCCTAGTTTGTACCAATCATATACATCGCTTACATCTACTTTAACAGTGCCAGCTGGCATAGTTGGTTTAGTTTCTGGACCATATGGACGATCATTTGGATGTCGATCTTCCATACTTACTTTATTTTTGCCTTCACCTAGATTAGATAAAACATTAGTTGAAGAACCTTTAACACGTCTTTTGTGTGTAGGTGGGTAACCATCTTTGTCTACTGTATTGCCAAACTTTGCAGCTTGTATTTTAATTTCATCAGGACCAACATCAACTGTTGTATTGACGCCCTTTACAATGCGACCTCCGTTTTCAAAAATTTCTCGTAACTTCATCGCTTGCGTCCTCTAAATCCTGGCTGTTGACTCAAGGGGCCAGTAAGCCCAGGAATAGTAAACCAAAGTTGAAACCATTCTTCTGTACCAGGTTGTATATTACGTTCACGCTCAATCCGTTTCTTTTCAGTACCTGTAACTGAAATGTTTGAGCCTTCGTATGCAGTGTATCCTTTAAATTCGTTGATACCCGCTAGGCGTTTGAGCTGTTGGATTTCGTCCATTATTTTTTTAATCGTTGTCTTGCTTGATTAAGCATATCGTCTAACTCTGGGTCGCTTGCATCAACATCACCTGTTTTACTAGAGTTCATAGTCGTGCCCTTGTATCTTAATTTTAAATTAGAATACATGGCGCCACGTTGTCTTAAAAAATCTGACAACCATTTATCAGCTTGCTCGATAACTTGTCTTGGTGTTCCAACCCAATTATTTTTTTCCATAGTTGGTGTTAAATCAAATTCTTTATATTCACCACCCATTAACATAGATGCCATTAGTTTGTTAGGATCAACTGTTTGTTCTTCCATACTTTCTGCAGGCACAGCTTCTTTGTCTTTGATTCCCATACCCTTGCGTACAGCCGCAAACATTTCATGTGCTAGTTCTTGATTAGGCACACCTTGTGCAAATGCATCAAAGTCACCGCTGGCCGCAGCAGCTCGCATTTTACTTGCACTCATACCTTCAGCACCATCTGCATCTGGATCACGCTCGCCTGCACTAACTACTTGTATGTTGTTAAAATTGTATTCAACACCGTTGTATTTGTTAATTAGTTCTTGAAATGATTCTACACGATCAGATCCTGCTACATAAATTAGCTCAGTATACCCAAGTTGATTAATCTTTTGTAATGCTTGAATGATTGTTTTTACTTCTGGATTACCAATGGTTAGCTCTGGAAAGAAAAACTTTGCGTAGCGCAATTTTGTTTGAAAGTCTAGTGGGTCAGTCTTAGGTTTCTGCGATTGACTTAAAAAGATATAAGGGTCACCGGGTAAACTTTTAATTTTGTCAACTAGTTTTTTGTGCCCTATAGTAGGGGGATTCATCCTACCAAATGCTATTACGGCTGCACTTTTAGCTTCAACAATTTGATAGACTTTCATTTGTAATCGCCCTTTTTAATAAGATCCATTTCTTCGGAAAATAGTTTATCTATAATAGCAGAGCGATCGTCATTGTTAAAAATTTCATCAGCTTGATCGGCTAGCTTAAATTTTCGGCAGTATTGAGTAATACCTTCTTCAACCATAGAAGAAAACATTTCCATTTTGTTGCAAGATTTACCTGCGCGACTCATGTCTGCAAGTTTAGTTACAGTAGGATAGTATTGTTTGCGATAGAACATGGGATCGTTACGCATGAATACTATTGCGTCTTCAACTACATCAAAAGGTAGTTCTTTATTATCTGGGTGTGTAAATTCAACTATTCTCATATTATTACCATTTTCTGCAAGACCAATAGCGTGCCTTAGTACGCGGTCCTGGATTATCACAATTATGTCTTGCTCTAAAGCTTCTACGTCTAGCTGGATTAGATTTCTTAATGGTCATGTTAGGATCACCAAAGTTAACTTTTTTAATGTTACCTGTGCCTGGATCTTTAACATATACCTTAAACTTTTTAACATCGCCCTGCATGGGCTTGCCCAACGAAACTTTACGACCTTGATATTCTGCTTCGTCTAGCTGATCTTCGTTGAACCACATTACACCGTACTCTATAAAGAAGTCGTCACCTTCGTAGGTTTCTTCAATAATGTTCTCATCTATATCTGAGCTTATTTCAATATCAAAATCGTCAAATCCTTGCTCAAACATGTAGTTGCTTAGGCGTTGTGCATATTCGTCTGATTCTTGTTCTGTAAGTGCTCTTGGTAGAGGTATTTGAAACACATGTGCGCCCTGCGCAGTTTCAAATAGTTCGTTACCTGGAAAGACAGATTCGTCTAAACTTTCAGTTAGACTATCGCTCTTTTCAAATATTACTCTTACAAAATGTTCCATATATCAAACCTTAAATTTATCATGTATTTACTTTTTTACTTAATCTCAAGTTCTTAGTGTAGACTAGCATAGATTATCTCTTTAGTACTATTTACCGTTCTTTAATCCCACGCTCCGCCCGTTTGTTGCCAAGCACCGTCTGTGAATATCAGTGTACAGAAAGCACTACTATCAACATATGAAGCGATGGCATCATTGAATATTCTAAATGGTAATAGCAGTCCGTTAGTTCCTGTACCACCACCTATTCTGTAAGTAGCTACAGTAACACTTACGTTTGCGGGTGTTGCTCCGTTCTGTGGTACCAAGTACATGATCTGTCCTTCAACACCGTCTGCTAAAGAATATATACCGTCTGTTAGTTTGTTGACAGTTTTAGTTAGATCCAGTGCTGTAACTGCTTGAATAACATCCGCAACTGATATATTTGCGGTGCTTCCTAAAGTTCCGCCTAGATCACCGGTATCTAATGTTCCAATAACGTCATTCACTGCGGTATTACCAGTTGTGTTAGTAACAGTATATGCGGCCGCGCCACCAGTGACCACTACTGTAAATGTGACCGGTCCTCGAGTAAATGGTCCGTAGTTGCCATCTACAATAGCACCTATATATCCACTATCTGATAGAGAAGTTGCTGTTCCAGTGTTATAGGCAATCCCAGTCTTGGCCACTGTGCTGTTAACTACAGCACCTGGCAATGTTGTTTTACCATCTTGGCCAAATGTCCAATCGTGTGTAGAAGCGTTATCTCCAGTACTTCTAATTTTTACAGCCCCGCCATCTGTTCCTAATAATAAATTCCTAACTCCAGAACCTCTGTTGTCTGCCCAAACCATTGCTCCCGTCTCTCCGGATACAACATCATAAGTTTGAATAGTTAAAACTGGGCCGCCACTTTGTCCGCCTTCATAGAAATATATTCTAGGAGACCCTGTAGTTGCATCTAAGTTTAAATCATTTCCGGTTATTGTTAAATCGTCATCAATAGTGATAGCATCGGAACCAGTACCAGTTGATGCTCCTATAGTTCTACCGCTAAAAGTAATATCGCCAGTATTTGCTCCGCCCAACACGCTTGTGCCATTACTATCAAGAATGTCGCCACCTGCCGGTAATGTTAACCCGCCTTCATTGTCAAAGGTCCAAACATTGTTGCCCGTGTTAGGAGTGGTAATTTGTATGTCACCGTTAACAGTTGTTCGCACATTGTGATCATCAGTGCCCAGGAAGATGCTGGTTTCAGCCAAGTCGCCTGTGGTCAAGTGTAGGTGATGCTCAAAATCAAATGTAGGTGCGTCAGGGTTAATCAATCCTGATTGAACACCTATAACTCCCGGACCGTAGTTGTCCTCTTCAGGTGACACACGAATAGTAAACTCATTGTCATCACTGTCTAGTGTAAAACTAAAATCGCCATTGCCAAACTCATTAACAGCCACTGTGCCTGATCCTGGATCTGATATGTTAGCATCCTCTGGGTAGATCCACCAGTAGAGCGTTTGATCAGCGTAGGTGTTTGAAGATATATAGAAAGTAAGAGTATCACCAACTAGGGCGGTGTTATTACTGTAATTTATGCTTATACCGTTGTCGGTAAAATTATAGAGAGCACCGCCCTTGATCACCAACTTCTGGCTGGCCACATCCGGGCTTGCTGGAGTAAGTTGGATTGTGGGATTGCTGGTAACATAGCCTTCAGTGATAGTACCACCTGCTGGCAATGTTAAAGTGCCAGTATTTTCCAAAGTAACTGTGTAGGCACCGTTGATTAAACTGTTGTCACCACCCACTGTGTACAGCGTGCCTATCAAGAAACCGCTGACCTCTGTTGTTAATTCTGCTGTTGTGACTGTGACTTCGCCTTCACCGTTGTCTGCGTCAAATTTTTGTGCGTCAACCACTGTGATGTCACTGGCTGAACTGTTGAGTACACCGCTGAATGAAGCCGCTGTGAACGCCCAGTCGCCTACAGAGAACACATCTCCAGTGGCCGCGACCTGAACCACTGTGGCCCGAGGAGGCTCTTCTATTAGAAGACCAAACCCGCCCGCAAGTACCACATAGTCCTGTTTGACTGCTATGTTACTGCCGCCGCCCTCGCCTGAAAAGATGTCGCCAGTAAATGACCAACCTGTGGTATTGTCTATGAGTCTTTGCCATTCCACGGTGCCATTAATGCCATATTTGGCTGCGACCCAGGTAAAAGCGTTGTTCACATCATTGTTGTTGCCAGTCATAGCTGACAAGTACAGTTTATCATCAGCGCCAACCACCACACTGACGCCAAATGTTTCACAGTTGCCTGTTACTCGTCTACTCCACTGTTTCACACCCGCGCTGTCCAGTTTCAGTATGCTGAGAGCACTGGTTGTTCCGCTTTCAAAACTATATTGATAACTGCCAGTAACATAGATGTTACCGTCGCTGTCAATGTCAGCATCTGCTCCACGGCAGTCAAAGCCCGCATCAAACTGTATGGCTTTTTGCCACTGTATTACTCCTGAACTGTTGTACTTGACCACAAGCATACGGTCGTCAGTGTCGTTAGCAGCCAAGGTGGCCACTTTGACGATCATATCATCTACACCAGTAACGCCGCCAAGGTCCTCACCCAACACAGTGACAATTACATCGTCCACTGATCTGCCACCCGTAGTATCAACCACATTGGTAAATGTGGGAACACCGTCAGTGAAAGAGTAATTTGCTGTGATGCCATTCACAAAATTTATTGAACCGCCTACAGTCCATAGTGGATTGCTCGCTGGATCAACTGACAATGTCTCGGCCGCATACAGTACACCTAACTGAGTCATATAACCAACAGCCACTACTTCTCCTGTAGGACCCACTGCCATACCAAAGGCTTCTTCATTGCCTTGTCCATCCAGTGCTCTTGACCATATTATTGTGCCGTCTGCCGGATCAACTTTGGTAGTGGTGATATAATTGTCAGTGCCGTTGCTGGCATATCCCACCATGACTGGATTGCCGTCTGAGGCCACATCAACTACAGGACTGTCACTGACGAAGCCAAAGTCATAGACCTTGCTCCACTCAAAGGTGCCATCAGCGGCGTCAAGTTTGGTCAGTGTGGATACATCATATCCCGATTCGTTTGATACCAGTGTTTTACCTGCCACATATATTGAGTTGCTGTCATTGTCCACAGCCAAGCCCCAGCCGTCTGTTTGAAAACCATCCTCAAATCTTGCTGTCCATATCTTGGTACCTGTGGTGGTATACTTGCCCACTGAATAGTAACGACTGTTGTCATTGTCGTTAAAATGACTGAACAAGGCAATAACATTGCCCGCACTATCATATTCCACGCTGGATGCTATTGACACAATGTCTGTTGGGGCACCGTCCTCAGATTCAAATGTCTGTACCCAGATGTTGGCATCACCGCTTGACCCACCGCCTAATACTGACGCACCAGTGCTGTCTACAATGTCTCCACCCACAGGTAGTTGTAGTACACCGTCGCCCTTAAATAGCCAATCGTGATCTACTTCGTTGTTTGGATTGGATTGATCAAATGTTCTAATAGTCAAACCACTCTTGTCTTCAGTTTGATCCCAGTTTAGTTTGATCTGTGCTCGTTCAACTTCTGTGTTTAGTTTAGGATCACCTGTGTAAGCACGGATAAGTTGTGTGTTACTGCTGCCTTGATTGACATTGATCCAACGCATACTAGTAGCTCCGTCAGCACAGTCTTGAATAAATCTACCACCAATACCGTCGAGGCCTGTGGTAATATCTCCAGGAGCAGTTAGATCACCAGTCCGATCAAAGTTCCAAGTGTATGTACTACTGTCGTCATTGTCAATAGTGATGTTGATGTCGTTGTCGCCGGTAATACCACCTGGAATCTGTAAACTACCATCTTGGCCAAATGTCCAAGTCTTAGTTGTTACTACTGTACTAAATGTAACTGTGTCATAATAATCATGTCCCGCAGTAATATCTTGATCAACGTGGATTTGCCAATAGCCGTTATCTTGTTGGATATCTGTAATAGTGGCAGTTATGGGAGTTCCCCAGGATGTGGTTACAGTGTCGCCTATCTGAACAGTTGTACCTAAAGTAGGATATGCTTCATCACCAATAAACAATCTCCAAATGCCGCCTGGCGGCACAAGTTCATCTACTGTAGCTACCTCGATGTTTCCTAATGAACCACCAACTACTTCAATCGATGCGTCGTTATTGTTTGCGATTGTATCTGCGTTGAACGTAAAGTTTCCAGTGTTAGCATTGCCACTAATGTCACTTGTAGCATCGCTGTCTTCTGGATCATCCTCTTCTTCTTCTGTGCCAGGATTAACGACTTTTGTAGCAACAAACTTACCGCCAACGTTAGTTAGTTTAATATCACCAATGTAGATAGAACCGTTAGAAACAAATAATTCTTTCCATTTAAAATCTGGACTACCTAGCGTATATCCTGTAGTACCGTCGCTGTCTACTGACGGTACAATATTTTGCGCAACAGCTGACAGATCGATATTTCCACCAATCCCGCCATTATATATTTCAGTAAAGTTTTCATTTACTTTTGAAAAAGCAGAGCGTATACTTTCGCCGTCTCCTGTTAATTCTCCTGAGCCCAAATTAATAGTTTTCTTAGCCATGCTCTACCCTTAATGATTTAATTTAATAGTATTAATTGTACCATCGGTCCAGTCAAATACTCGAGCACGTACCCAAACATAATTACCAATAAAATTGTAAGATTTTGAATTTGTTGTAGGACTTGTGTATTCTACAGATGTAATATTTTGTTCTGTAAGTAGTCCGGTAGTGTCAACACTCATAGCACCTGTGCCTAGTTCTACAGTGAACCAATCTGATTCTACAGGATTTACTGCAAGAGTACCTTGAATAGATATCTTACCAATAAATCCTGCTATAGATACTTGGATAGTGTGCAAGCCGTCTGATCGGCTATAAAAGCCGTCGCCCTTGAACGGATTGCTGATAAGCGACTGTAACGAACTGTCGCCTATGTGTGTTTGTTGGGATAAAATGGTTTCTGAATTTGTGCTCATGTAACTATTTATCAATATTACGCTTTGACACTATACGATCAACTCTGCGAATATTGTCCAGCATTAAGTTACATAGCTGGAGAGTACGATCGTCTCGGGCATAAAAATACATGCCGTCAACGTACCCATTTTCTATCATTACTTCTTTAAGCACGGGGCCCAGTTTTATTTGCTTGGGATTTTTCTCAGCCCATAATGCAAAGTTTTCATTTCCACGCTTACGACCAAGGGTAACGCGGAACTGGAATGGTATTTCTTGTTCTACAATGATGGTGTTGGCATTAAGAATATTAAGTGCTTCAGGACTTGGTTCCCAAAATTCTTCTAAGTTATATGCGCTTATATCTGCTTTTAGATTAGTTAACCATTTTCGATCGTTGCTGTAAATGCATAGATTAGAACTTTCAACTCTAAGCATATAGTCATCAACATTGTTAAGATACTTATGTATCTTTTTTGCATCACGATAATGACTTTCTGTTATTACATCTTGACGTAGTGTTTTAGTAAGCATCAAAGGTCTACCAGCCTTATACTCTATGTCAAGTGAATCTAAGAATGATTTGGCCATTCTTAGATTCTTATTCCTAAATGCTCCTGCAAGTCGGTTGTTTATGACCAACTTGTAGAAGTATTTATTCCAAAAAAGTTTGTGTGTTTCACACTTTTTCAACTACTTGCTCCGTGACACATTCGAGTACAAACTCGTTGTTTCTGAAGTCGATGTTTACTTTTCCACCATTCTTCAACTCGCCAAACAACAGCTTGCGAGCCAAAGGACGTTTAATATCTTTGTCAATCACACGTTGTAGAGGACGAGCACCCATCTTTTTATCAAATCCACGATCTACTAGTGCATCAAGTGATTCGTTTGTGATTGAAATTTCAACATTTTTATCAGCTACTTGAGCCTTAAGTTCAACTAAGAACTTGCCAACAACCTTCATCATTACTTCTTTAGTCAGTTTACCAAATGTAATAATACCATCTAATCGATTGCGGAACTCTGGACTAAAGAATTTCTTAAGCTCTTTGTCTTCGTATTCCTTGTCTTGACTGTCACCGAATCCTATATTATTCTTTTCAGCATCCTGTGCGCCCAAGTTAGTAGTTAAGATTAATACACAGTTACGTGCATCAGCTTCTTTACCATTTGATCCAGTTATACGACCGTTGTCCATAATCTGTAATAGGATTGTGGCTACATCAGGATGTGCTTTTTCAATCTCATCCAGCAACAGCACACAGTTAGGGTGTTCTTGTAATTTAGTAATTAGAATACCTGCGTTTTCTTCAAAGCCTACATAGCCTGGAGGTGAACCAATCAGTTTACTAACGCTGTGCTTTTCCTGATATTCACTCATGTCAAAGCGTACTAATTTTACACCAAGCTGTCCAGCAAGTTGTTTAGCAGTTTCTGTTTTACCTGTACCAGTTGGACCCATGAATACAAAGCTACCAATTGGTTTGTTTTCTGGTTTTAGTCCAGCTTGTGCAACAAGAATCTTATCAACAATATTTTCAATCGCGTTATCTTGGCCGTATACTTCTGCTTTTAAATTCTTTTCTAGATTTTCTAGATTAGAAGTTTCTTTCTCCATAACCTGTTCTGGAGGAAGATTTACTACCTTAGCAAGTTCAAACTGTACTTCTTGTTCGCCTACGATTTTTTCTTTGACATCTTTTAGATTAAATCTAGAACACGCAAGATCGATCAAGTCAATAGCCTTATCTGGTAACTTCTTATCTGCTTGATACTTGACACTGAGCTTAACAGCAACTTCAATCGCTTCGTCTGTGATAGTTACTTTGTGATGATCTTCGTAGTACTTCTTAATACCACGTAAGATGTCTTTGGTTACTTCTGGAGTAGGCTCGTCAACAGTAACACGTTGGAATCTGCGCATCAACGCACGATCCTTTTCAAAGTACTTGCGATATTCTTCCCAAGTAGTACTTGCTACAACTTTGATGTTACCTTTGCTCAGTGCAGGCTTTAACATATTAGCAAGGTCATTAGCACTGTTGCCGCCACCTGCACCTGCACCGTTCATCATGTGAGCTTCGTCGATAAACATAATAGTTTTACCTTTGCTCTTTAATCCTGACAGTACAAGTTTAAAACGTTCTTCAAAGTCACCGCGATACTTAGAACCTGCAAGCATACTACCAATGTCCAGCATGTACACAGAGTAATCTTTTAAAAACGCTGGCACAGTACCTTCAACGATATTGTATGCAAGACCTTCTGCAATAGCAGTCTTACCAACACCGGGCTCACCAACTAACAGTACGTTGTTCTTACTGCGTCTACCCAAAGCAAGAGCAATACTTTCAAGTTCGTCTGCACGACCAATCAATGGATCAATGCGTTTCTTTTTAACTTCGTCGTTAAGGTTAGTCGTAAATTGTCTCAGTGCCTTTTGAGCAACACCTGACACTTCTTCATCTTGTGTTTCAACTTCTAATTCATTGTTGATATAATCAGCAAACTTTTCTTTTTCAATACCTGCTTTTTCTGCATAGTATGCGGCATGACTTTTCTTTTCAGACAGTATACTAAGCAATACATCGCTCAGTTGAATCTCAGATCGTCCAGCAAACAATACTTGTGTAAATGCTCTATTCAAACAGCGTTCAACTGACTGTGTTTTCTTTGGCTTATACTTTTCTGCTTCTGTTTTAATTTCTTCTAGATTATTTTTAAGATAATATTCTAGATTAGTTTTGATATAATCAACATCAGCACTAGCACCTTTTACTAGATTGTAAAAGTTTTCAGAGCACAACATTGCAAAAAGCAGATGCTCAAGGGTAACATATTCGTGCTTGAGTGCCTTAGCATCTTTAACAGCTTTATCAAAGACAAGTTGTAGTTCTTCTGATGGTTCAACCATGTTGTGCAATCCTTTTTTCTATTTTAATTTGTTTTTTACGTGCTAAATCTAATTTTAGTTTCGATACTCTATCAACGAACTCAATCCCTTGAAGATGATCATATTCATGTAGGAAGCAACGAGCATCAATATCGTATAGTTCTATTGTACACTCTTTTGCGTCTGTGTCAAGGTACTTGGCCACCAACCCCCTAGGTCTTTTTACATTCAAGAACAGCAACGGATGACTCAGACATCCTTCTGGACTAGCATCTGTATCTTCTGTTACTCTAAGTATAACAGGATTAATAACAGCGAACGGTTCTTTATTTTCTAGCAGATACGGTTTTATAACAAATATTTGAGCATCTAGTGCAACTTGATTAGCACTAAGGCCTATACCGCCTTCGGCAATCATTAGCTCAATCATTTCTTTTTCTATTTGTTTAGCATCCAGTGTTTCAAAATCAAAAGCAGATACTGCTTTATCTAGCCAAGGATCCGGTGATTTAACTAATTGCATTTCTTATCTCTCTAATTTTGTTTAGCATATCTTCGTCGTCTATTTTAGGAATTTCTGCTTCGACTGTTAGGAAAATTTTTCCACGTCTGCCTGTGTGTACATTTGGTGCGCCATAGTCGCTGATACTAAATGTTATTCCGTTTCTTGATGCTTTAGGAATTTTTAATTCTAATTGACGACCTTCTACAGTATTTACTATTATACTACATCCTAAGATTAAGTCAAGAGCGTTGACATTCTGTTTAGCATACAAGTCATCATCTTCTCTACGCCAAACAGGATGTGCTAGTATTTGTATTTTTACAAAAAGATTGCCGCGTTGTCCCGGCATAATATCATCGCCTAGCCCGCTGAATCGAATAGTGTCTCCGTGTCTAGCACCGGGTGGTATATCAATATTTACAGTTTCTTCCCTACCTGATCTTAATCTATAGGCTGCTATTAATTTTTTACCAACAATTGAATCTACTAGATCTATTTTTGCTGCAATAGTAATGTCTGGGTTACGTCTTGTTCGACCACCAAACATCTGTGACATCATGTCAGAGAATGGATCGTTATTAAAGTCACCGGCTCTAAATCTAACCTGTGGTTGAGGATTGTCGTATTGCGCTCGTTGAGCTGGATCGCCTAATACAGAATAGGCTTCGTTAATCTCTTTAAACTTAGCTTCGTCACCGCCTTTGTCAGGGTGATGTTGCATTGCAAGTTTTCGATATGCTCGCTTAATGTCATCTTGATTAGCAGATTTGGCAATGCCTAGTACAGAGTAATAATCCATACTATTATATATCGCAATAAATTATATTAAGAGCGTAGCTTGGATTATACTGGGTCAGTAAATACCATTTGCTCGCCACGCATCATAATATTACTAACGCTTAAATCATTTACTCCACTACCATTATTGATGATATTGGCAATAAGGGAGATAGCCGGGATCAACCCTTTGTTAGCCGCTGCATAGGCAGCTAGTCCAGGATAACTTTCTTTTATTATTCTTGAGATGGTTCTAGCACTACTAGTGGGCCGGTCAGCTTCAATAGTAACTTCATTTATTACATCCTCTAACTTATCCAAAATAGGTTTGACCGCGGCTGAGGCAGGCGTGAGTTTTTCCATACGTATTGCAAGTATGCCAGGAACAACTTTTACAGGCTTTGGGCTAATAAACTGTGGAATGAAAAGATTCTGTTGATTAGATCGACAAGCAGCTAACCATTCCAAATAAGAAGTGTCGCTGGCTTTGAATGTTTTTAATACATAATCAAAGTCGGGGTGCCCCCACACAGTAGCGAAAGAACCACTGCCTAAAGCAGCAAAGCCTTTTTGTTGTAGAACATCTGTATAGGATGCTGTTGCCAAATCTTGCTTTACGCCGACTAATTCTGTTATTTTCATTTAGTATTTACTCAGGTTATTAACTGTTTCTCAACTTGGCTAATCCAAATAATTCAAATAACTTAAACCACATCCAGCCAATATCAAACTCAAACCAACGACGACTTAGTTTAGGGTTAGCAGGATCCAAGTGATGATTATTGTGTAGTTCTTCACCACCAATTAGTATGCCCCAAGGCCCAACATTACGACTATGGTCTTTGGTTTCACCGTTACGATATCCCCACCAGTGACCAATGCCATTAATAAATCCTGCGGCCCAGAATGGAATCCAGATCATCTGTACGCCCCATACTAGAAAACCCCATAGCCCAAATAATAACAAGTCTATGACTAACATTAAGAGAATGCCATGGCGGTGATATCTAGTATAGAAAACTTCAATACGATCTTTCGGAGTACCTGCACCATACTTAATAACCATTTGTGGATCTTTAGTAGCTTCGTGATATAAACTCCATCCACCTAGTAGTAATCGTTTAATACCAAAGATGTGAGGACTGTGTGGATCGCCTTCTACATCAGTTGATTGATGATGCTTGCGATGCACTGCTACCCATGCTTTAGTAGTCATTCCTGTGGTCATCCATAACCAAAATCTCATAAAATGACTTAGAATTGGATGAAACTCAATTCCTCTATGTGCCTGACTTCTATGCAAATACAGCGTAACACACACTATAGTAATGTGCGTCATTATTAGGATTGCTAAGATAATTTCCAAAATATTCTCCAAAAGATGTTGTGTCTGTGTAATAGTATATTTACCTGTTGACAGGTGAGCAAGAATATTGTATAATAGCATTATGAAACGTAAACTTATACTCACAGACGCAGACGGAGTTCTACTAGATTGGGAATGGGCATTCTCAGTTTGGATGCAAGAACGAGGTTATACACTAACAGCGGATAATAAGAAAAGCTATTATCTGCATCATCACTACAATGAATTAGAAGAAAAAGATGCTAAGAAAGTTGTTAAGACTTTTAATGAATCTGCAGCCATTGGCTTTCTTCCTGCACTTCGTGACAGTGCTTTCTATGTTAAACGACTGCACGAAGAACACGGATATCAATTCCGTGTTATTACAAGTTTGAGTCTAGATAAAAATGCACAGAAACTGCGTGAAATGAATTTACGCAAGATCTTTGGCAATGCTATTGAATCAGTTATTTGCTTAGACACAGGCGCAGATAAAGACAGTGCATTGGCTCCGTACAAGGATAGTGGTATGTGGTGGATTGAAGACAAGCCGCAAAACGCAGATGTTGGACATGCGTTGGGATTAAAAAGTATTCTTATTGAGCATGGACATAACATGCACCACGTTTGTGAATATAATATTGTTAAAAATTGGAAAGAGATTTACGAACTTGTTTTAGCTTAATAGTCTATTAACAAAATTTAATAATAATTGGTGATGTCGATTCTCGTGCCAGTGAGGCTGTAGATATTTTTTGTCGTACCACCACTGTTCACTTTCTGGATGGCATCCTATTACACCAATGCGTCCTTGTATAATAGCCATAGGATCACCGTTGCTATAGGTAGCCACAACATCCATATTATTACCAACAAATGCACAGCCGTCATAGAAATACATCCTTTCGTTAACACCTAACCAATTCACTGGCATAGCTTTAGGATGGGGGCGTCTTGTGTCAGTGTTAGGTTGTTTGATGTACTGTACTGCTCTAACACCATCTAAGACATTAAGGTAGTCTCGATCTGCCCAGTATGCTCCCATGCATATTCCAAGAAATTTGCCTCCACTCTTTACAAAGTTTCTAACAGCGTCACAGTTCCATTTCATTAGAGTATCATATCTATCGCTGTCACCGTAGCCTCCGGGAAAACATACGCAGTCTACATCATCAAAGAAGGTAGGTTCAACTTCGTCTCTAGAAAATAATTTAAAACTGTAGTGGGATGAAAGAGCTTTGATGATGCCGTTAGCAGAGTCCACGGCACAGATGGGTTGATGCAAAAATAATGCTATCTTTTTCAACTTTAATCTTTATAAAGCTCACTTTCGAAGTCTACGGTAGCGAATCGCTTTCTCCGCGCCAGCAGCCGGCGCACACTTTCGGTAACTTAATACCGGTCCTAAGGTGTGTTAGTTACACCAACTTTGTTTAGCATCGCCGTAATACTCTCTAGCTAAACCGTTGGCAATTAATCCTTGTCGAATACTTTGTCCATTTACCAAGATGTCTCCCAATATACGGCCACCAAACTTATCCCATCCATAGATAATAACCTGGTGCTTTGGGTGGGATTGTATGGCTTGAGTTGTAAATTTACTCGCCAGTTGCGCTCGCTGGTCTTCTTGTGGACATTGAGCTCTGTGTCCTTTTTCTGGGGTGTCAACGCCGTAGATTCTAACAGCAAGTTCAGGTTTGAGCGGGGCTGGTAGAAAGGGGGCGGCGATTACAATAGTATCGCCATCACTCACTCTAATAATTTGTGCATCATATGTTGCTGACTTAGTAGGCATTTTGCCTTGTGCAAAAGCCGGAACAGATAATACTGTTGCTAATAAAAATACAAATAAACTTTTCATAATTTTCCTTTGTTAAACAACTTGAAGTAGACCATACACACCTGTAACCAGCATGGCTTTTACAGCCATATCGTCTGCTTCATTGTCTAGTATATCTGTTCTGACTAAGTCTTGTAGTAATTCTTTATATTCATCAGGACTAATTTGTCCAGCGGAATACGCTTCTGATAGTTGCAATGCCATTTGAGCTCTTTGTTCTGCCCATGGACGACCACAACCAATTAGTGCTCTTAGTTCTTGCATTTAGAATCTCCCTAATACTGCACTTGCAGACTTTTCAGACTGAAGTATCATTATTTTCTTTTTAATTTCACAGTAGGCTTTGGTGCCCTGTTTGTCAATACTGCGTTTATAAAAATCGTCAACAGTTTCTTTCATCGGTCCGATCAACTTACGAACATCCTGTTGACGTGATCCCTTGCTTTCACTATAAAGATCAAACCATTCTAGATGATCTTTAATGCGTTTTACTTGTGGAGCATGATCTATATTGCAATCTAACTGTGCTACTGATTGACGTACATCAACGATTGCGCGGCTTTGATTATCATCCCAGAAGCTGGGTATCCAATTCTGTACAGTAGCACAGCCTGTTAATGATAAAGCAAGAACTGCGGCAGCTAAGATTCTCATTACTTGCTCTTCTTAGCGTCTTCGATCTTAGTTCCTTCGAACTTTTCACGAACTTTGACTGTAGTACAAGTTTGTTTTGGTTTATTAGTTTTAGGATCCATTACAGGTTTTCCGTCTTTACCTTGTACATCTAAGCAAACTTGTTTAGTTTTTGGAGCTTCTTTATTAGTATCCGCTGGAGCAGCCGGAGCAGTTGCGTTTGCTGTGGCTGCTGGTGTTGCTTGTGTTGCTTTTTTTGGTTCTTCTTTGGCGCAGGCTGCTGTACCAATAACCATCATACCTGCAAAAATTGCTGTTGTTAATAATTTCATTTTATTTTTCCTTTTTAGCTAACATGGCTTGAACTTTTTCTTGTACGGCTTTTGCCCAGAAAGGTTGTGGAAAATTCCATCCTACAAATGCACCTACTGCTACCCATAATAATATATCTAACATGTAAAATCTCCTTTATAATTCTGGCTCAGTTGGTTGCACAGGCTTACGTAGCCCTGTTGGTGTTACTACAGTCTGAGCTGGTACTGTCGTAGCATTCATTATTTTTTCTTGTCCTCTACTCCAAGCAGCAATGCCTAGTATAGCACCCATGGCCATGTGGAACAGGCCAGCGCCTTTAAGAGTAATAGGATCCCATTGTGTAGATACCGTGCCTGAATATGCTGCCTGCGTAATTGACCATAGTATAGGAAACACAGCAAAGTCTAGAATACAAATAAACATGTAGGTCCAGCCCATAGCAGGACGCCATTTTCTATTCATCCAATCTTCGTGTACAGTTGATCCTGACATTTTATTTTACTGCCTTGTCGTAAATTTCTTTTTGACGTTTGTGCCATTCAACCATAGCTTCAATTTTTACACGGCATTCGTAATAAGTTCCGTAGTTTTGAACTACACTGTCAAGAAGTTTACTTAATTCAGGCGACTTTTCTGCTTGTTTAAGTTCTGGGCAAGGATCTGCAATTTCTTGCGGTAGTTCAGGAAATGTTGGCGGCTTTGTTATGGACAAACATCCTGTTAATAAAACCGCAGGAAGCAACATTAGAAGTTTTTTCATTTCTTGCTCCCTGGTGGTTTCGCTGCTTCGTTAAGAATATCAATAGCTTCGGGTGCTACTTTACACTCTTGATTGATTATTTTTTCTATTTCTTTAATCTTATCTTGATAGATAACTACATTTTCTTTTACAACTTTAACACGGTCTTTGTAAACAGTAACAATTTCTTTGTTTACTTGTTTTCCCTGTTCTTCAGCGATTCTAGCACGTTCTTCAGCAACACGAAGTTTTTCGCGCCATTCCATTTCAACACCTACACCACCTTTGAAATATACACCTACAATCAATAATACAATACTGACTATTTGTAAAATTAAATGATATGGAGCTATTGCTGGAAGCCAACGAACTACTCTGTGTAGTATAAAAAATGTAAAGAAAGTACCAATTGCGCCAGCGATAAGGATAGTGTTAACTACCCAAAGTAAAAAACTATCTGGCACAAAGGATAGCATCCACATATTAATGTCCTACAAACAAGTGTAATGCGTGATTGTAATGCTTGATGCGGTCTTCTAAACCAATAGTACCACCGTTGATACGCTTAGTTAGTGTAAGGATGTCTTTCTTATCAGCCCATTGATTAAGATTGTTCTGCTCCCAGAACCAGCAAGCTGATTGTACAGCACCTTCAAACGTTTGTAGGTACTCTGGAATTTCTTCTAATGGAGTATCAATAGCAGCCGCAAATAATGTGTAATTATTTTTACCTGTCAACTGAATAAGTCCTCGACCTAGATAACGGAAACCGTCACCACTAGCTTCGTCTCCGTTGCCCATACGATTCGCATATACTTTATTGGCAATCTTTTCTGGCTTTTTCTCGTAGGCCCTAGCTTCATCTAAAGTTTTAAAATACTTAGAAAAAGTCTTTGTCAAACTTTCTGCTTTATAGTTTAAATTTTCTTTAAGGAATTTAAAGCCACCTGATTCGTGAGCGCACTGTGCAACAAATGCTGCCACACGCTCAGGAGTATGTATTTCGTATACTGGAAGGATTTCGCATAATGCACTGTACCAGTAATCTGTATATGGGTTCTTGCCAATTATTTCTGACAAATATTCTTTTTTAAATTCAAATGTAAAACTCATTGTAGTTCCTTATTTTATAAACGTTCGAGAACTAGTGTTCTGCCGTTATTTTCTAGTGTAAGTTTTTTACCATATTTTGTAATATTGTAATTACCTATATATTTACTGAGATATATCACTTCTCCGAAGTCGTTAAAATTCAAACTTTCAGTAATGTTATTTAGTATAAGATGTTTTTCACCAATATCTACAAATCTAAAATGCAATGGATCTGCATACATTTTTTTAATAGTAAGAATATCATCTAACATATCTATAGATTCAACAAAACTTTTACTAAAGAAATTTTTAAAATTATTCATGTTGCTTTCGTTAGCTACAATTCCATAGTTGTCAGGGTCGCTGGGTACAAATTGTTGTAAATTTTCTAACGTGGCTTCGTGGCTTCTAAAATCTTTATAATATCTAAATTTTAGTTTATCTTTATCTGCAAGTTTTTTGATACCGTCTACTATTTCAGCGATCTGTTCATGTGCTTCAGAATTTCTTTCTAACTCTACAAAAACTTTAAAAGTACCATCGCTTTGTTCTCCTGCTGTTGTGTCTGCATCAAGAATAAAATCGTACCCTTTTTCTAAAAAACTCACTAGATCGTCTGCAGGTTCTTTTGTTTTTACGCTGAAGCTTAGTGTGATAATGTTTTGATCATCGCCCATTTTAGAGGCAAATGAATCAATTTCAAATATCTCGTAGATCATATCTCGTAGGTCACCTATTCGTAGTCCCATTATGCTACACCTCCGGTTGGTTCGCTGCCGCTGGGTGCAGCCACTGCTCCGCCCGGTGCAGCTACTGGTGGAGCCATTGATTGATCAGCAGGTTGTGATTCTGATCCTGGAGAATTAGCAGCCACAGCAGGTTCAGTTTCAAAACTCTCCATTTCGTTATATCCTGTATAGATATCAACGATTAATTTCTTAGGCATTTGAATTTCAACAATCCATACTGGGTTTCTATCCAGCTTTCCTTTTTTAGTTCCTGGTCGAATATCATCAGGGTCTTTAATTTTTCTAGGAACAATGACGTAGTCTTTTTTATAGCCTATCTTACAATCATAGTCTACTAGACGCTTGCCTCCCATTGGATCCGGCATCTTGTTGCGTGGCCACATAAACGAGCATGTAACCCAATGGCGATCAATCACAGGGCCGCTTAAAAGTTCAGCATCTTCCCAATTAGCATATACATAAAGATCTAGTTCGTCTAGAACTCGTTCGAAGTCTTTCAACACCTGAAAAGCAGTGTCGTTTTCGTATATTCCTTCGATGTTTTTAATAACGTCATAAATGTCGTGCATTGTGCTGTCCTATAAATCTACTATACTTATTTATCGCATCAAAAAGATAACATTATGTTTTTACTTTTGGAGGTCTGAGCTAAATATCTTTGTAGGGTGTTCCAGCCCGGAACGCTGTACACAGTTACTCAATATCCGTAAGGAGGACTTAATGAGTGCAAAAAGAGCGTCTCGTACTAAAAAACAAAACTTTGAAAACGTTGTAGATATCAACAATTATAAACACAAGCGTCAAGTGCAAATTCTTCCACGCAATAAACACCAAGAAACTTACATGCTAAAATTACTAGATCCAAAGAAAGATATAGTCTTCGGAGTGGGTCCAGCAGGAACCGGCAAAACGCTTATTGCGGTGCAGGTGGCTGTAAAATTGTTTAAAGAAGGCGAAATTGACAAAATTATTGTTACAAGACCAGCAGTATCAGTAGATGAGGATATAGGATTTTTACCAGGCACACTAGAACAAAAGATGGCACCGTGGACAAGACCTATATTTGACGTCTTACGCGAATACTTTAATGCTAAGGAAATAGAAGGCATGATAGAAGAAGGCATCATTGAAATTGCACCCCTAGCCTATATGCGAGGCAGGACATTCAAAAATGCATTTATTCTAGCTGATGAAATGCAAAATGCAACTCAAAATCAAATGAAAATGCTCTTAACTAGATTAGGAGAAGGCTCAATGATGGCTGTAACAGGAGATTTAGCTCAAGCAGATCGTTTAAAAGATAACGGCTTGATAAGTTTTATCGAACAGCTTGAATCCAAACAATTAAAACATTTGGACATAGTCCGTTTCGAACAAGGAGACATCGAACGTCACGAGGCAGTTAAGGAAGTATTACAACTTTACGGAGATGAATAAGTAATATAGACTAAAAGGAAAAGGGCTTACGAGCCCTTTTCTACTTTAATAACATTGATATTTGACTTTTGTAAAAAGTCTAGACCATCGTTGAGTCTGTATGGATGGGCATAATAAACAGCTTTTATGCCACTTTGATAGATCAATTTAGCACATTCCATGCAAGGTTGGTGCGTTACAAATAACGTAGCACCATCTCCGCTCTCAGAACTGCGGGCTAATTTTGCTATGGCGTTTGACTCTGCGTGTAAAACCTCTGGTCTCGTTTTTAAACCTCTATTAACTAGAGATTGTGACTCTCCAAACACTGCATCACTAAATCCAATATCTTCGTGTTCGCAATTATTGTCCCACCCACTAGGCATACCGTTATAGCCAATACTGATAATCCTATCATCTTTAACAACAATAGCACCAACTTGCAGTCGTTTAGCAGAACTTAATTTGCTAAACCTGTCAGCAACATCCATGTATGCATCTACAAACTTTGCTTTCATAATTCATTCATCAACGGAAAGATCTTTCCAATGATTTCTGCACAAGCAATCGCAATAGCCATGTGTTCTTTCTGTGTGCCATTTGCACTGCGTAGTTCAATATAGTGTAACCAGCTACGCAAACTGCCTTGCATGTATAATCGTGTCTTGGTAATGCCTTCTGGCAAAACCTTACGTGCTTGTTCTTTAGCAATACCGTTTTTAATAGCCCAGTCGTATTCTTTCTTACAGTTATGTGCTACTCGCATCTGTGCATGCAACCAGTCTATGGCTAACTGACGGTCTTCAGTTTCAATACTGTTCTGACGATTCTTTTCATCTTGCAATCTTGCTTCTGAATATTCAAACATGTCGCCCATGTCTTCTGGGTTAGCATACCTCTGGCTAAACTCTTGAAAGGAAAAACTGCGATGACGCACAATTTGATGTGCAATATCACGAGTAGTATCAATTTCGAGAGTAGCATTAACCATCTCGAGTGGACTCCAGTGACTGTGTTTGATCAAATATTTGATAAGTTTAGCACTAGTTTCTTCATTCATTTGGTTAGCTGGGTTACTAACTCTTGCGCAAAACGCAATTAGATCTTGAATGTCTGCAAATTCTGGTTCTGTTTTACCCTTGGCCAGAGCTTCTGCTTTACATTCTTCTACAAATTCTGGGTCTGCTACAGTATAGCCTACAATACGAACTCTCATTTAATTTCCTTTACTTAATTATTACAGTCTTGCAAGTCTAATAAGAGTTGCGGCAAGATTTATTTCTGGATCTACTACAAGAGTATGATCAACTAATCCTTGTTTGATAGTAAGCACCGCAGAGTTTTGTTTTTCTTCGTCACCAAACAGTTCAATATTGTCATAAAGCCAGCGGAAAATATCTTCCATTTCTTCAGGTCGAACACTTCCGCACAGTAGTTTTCGTGCTTCGCTGATCTTACCAGCTTTAAATAGTTCTACCATATGAATCTTCCAGTCTGCTTCACCAGTGTCTGCCTCATTGGGTTTTACTAATTTACCTTCTTGACTGTTCATTTGAACAGTATTAATGCACTTACGGAGGTCTGGATATGTTGCTTTAACATATGTGTCAAGAGTATCAATGTCAAATTCTACTTCTTCAGTGATAAGGATCTCAGCTACTCTAGCAGTAAACTCAGTTTGATCTACTTTTGCAACGTGGAAGCCTTGACAGCGACTGTGAATCGCAGGAATGATCCTGTTAGGATAGTTACAAGTTAGAATAAATCTTGCTGTGGTATGATACTCTTCCATAACACCGCGCAAGATAGCCTGTGCATTTGGAGTTAAGTAATCTGCCTCATCCAGCAGTACAACCTTGAACGGGCCAAACGGAATCATTTGTACAAAGTTTGTGATTTTGTCACGAATAGTATCTGCATTGTTTTCACGACTTGCGTTAATCTCCATAATGTCTAGATCGTTAATATCTAATTCATTAAACAAAATCCGAGCAAGAGTGGTTTTACCAATACCTGCATTGCCACTAAACAGTAAGTGAGGAATACTTTGGTCTTTAATCCATTGCTGTATTTGTTTTCGTTGTGCGTCATCTCGGAACACATATCCGTTGACCTTTTTAGGACGATACTTTTCTACCCATAGTTCTTTCATTCTTCTGCCTTGTTAATAATATTTTGTGTTAGTATATTAATTGATGCATCGGTTCTTAAATATTGATGCAATCGATCTGCACAGGATCTAATGTCGTCGCTTAATTGACCTCGACCAATTCTTTTTTCAACAGTTCTAGCTGTGTCATGTAATGCTATTACAGCATCTTCTAATTCTAAGTTTCTCAAAATTTAAACCAGCCTTTAATAGTTTGTACTAAATTATAATATCGCATCTTGTAATTGTCAAGTACGATTTCGTTAAACATGGGATGGCGATGCGGGCAACGACCTTGTCGCCAGTCACATCCATAACCATTTTCTTTTAAATTTTCACCGCAAGTATCACATTTCATTTTGTGGCCTCTATTACACGTTGTCTTAATTCTGAAGTTGAAAAACTGTGTCTACGTTTATTAAAGTAAAATTCCATAGGAATGTCGTGTCCCGTAAATTCTTTACTTTGATACTCTTCACCTAAAATTCTAATATTGATAGGAAACGATAAAAGAATATCGCGTAACTCTCGCTCAGTGGAGTAAGGTACGATTTGATCTACAAATTTACAAGCCTTCAATTGTGCCCAACGTTCAAATACTCCTTGTACAGGTTTATTTTTAGTATCGGGCCTATCAAGTGTAGGGTCAGTCTGTAATCCTACAATTAAAAACTCACATTGTGTTTTTGCCTCTTCCAGCATCATTACATGCCCGGCATGAAACAAATCAAAAGTTGAACAAGTAAAACCTATTTTCATTGCTTAAAATCATCCTTAACTATATTGAGTAATATATCAAAGTTATCTTTGGCTTTTTTAAGTGCTGGATACTTCTCCATCATTTCCTGTAGTCGTTGTTCTTCCATACGTTTTTCTCTAGCCCAGTCTAACAAAGATTCAGTTTCACCTGTTAGTCCCACGCTGGCATAGCTCATACCTAAAGACTTCCAACTATTACCGTCACATACTTCCATACAATTCATGTTTGGGTTCCAGCGCATCATGCCTGCTCCTACTGCTCCGGGACTAATATACGGATTAGTACCTGAACCATCTGACACAGTAATATATCTACTGTTAGATGTAATGCCATTTATCATCTTGCTTTAACTCCAAAATGCTTGTAACTTTGTTGTACACACTTTGCTTGATAATAACAGTCAGCAAGCGCATTGTGTAAACTTTCTTGAATTGCTTTTCGAGGATCTTGAGGCATCATAGAAAACAGTGTTCGACTATCGCGAATCTGCCAATAGTGCCACGGTGCAGGCTTTCCCAGTTGCTTGTAAAGATTTTGTAAAATAGCATAGTCAAACAACGGACCTTGACACCATAATACATCTAATCCTACGCAAAACTTGTTGATTGCTCTTGTAACTTGATCCATTGACGCTCGTTTGTGTTCGCCAAATGCTTCTTCTTTGATAGCTTCGTCTTGTTTTGCCCACCAAGCTAGAGTATTGTCGTCAATAGTCCTGCCCATGGCCGTCTGTTCATCAACATCGCAACGCAAGTATAAACCGCTATGCGGTTCTGCATCAGTAAAAGGATCAAACTTAATAGCACCTATTGTCATTACGACACAATCAGGTTCTACACCAAGTGTTTCTAAGTCAATCATTCCGTGTGTGGCCAAAAGAAAACTCCTAATAGTTTATATACATTATACTGCATAATCTATTAGGAGTCAAGTAATTTAGGTTAAACGCAGTCTGTTACAAATCCATTAGGTGGTATTTTGGTTACAAACGGTTTTAAATCCGGAGCAGTCCATCCCACAGGTTTCAATACTTTGCCGTCCTCACGCTTTCGAACCTTGCCAGTGTCCTTATCAATCTTAGCAAAGTTAGTACGCATAACTTCTTTCCATGCACCTTCTGCATCAAATCCTGCACTGTGAATAGCTCCAATTGTTACAACTAAAATATCAATTAAAGCATCTAATGCTTCTACATTATCATTCATATCACAGGCATGTTTAAATTCTTTATACTCTTCTTCTATCAATTTTGTATACAGACCAAATTGATTTAAGTTACTCTCACCAACTGTTTGGTCACAGGCTCGCATAAATTTTTCTTGATCTCTGAAGGGATTTGTCATTTTATAAAATCTTCCGGTTTAATAGTAGTACTAGATCCGTTGGCATATTCTTGACCAACATAAACATCATTTGGTTTTTCATCTGCATAGGCAAGAACACTTTCAGATTCAACCATACGTAGCTCTTTTTCGCCTTCTCCGTCATCAACTTTGAACCCTCGAGTCCAGCGTCCGTGTTCAACTAGGATCCACTGTCCAATCTCATAAGGATCTTTATTATTTGGACCTTTACAGTAAACCTTTGCCCAGCGAGGATAAATTCCTCGAGTAGTTCCGTCGTCTGACGTTAGCACAATGCCGCTTGTAGTTTTTTGCTCACCAAAGTACATATCGGAGACTAGTACTCTATTACTAACTGCTCTTGGTTTGCCTTTGGTAACGTTAAGCTGAATACTCATTAACGCCCTCTTTTTGTAACTTTAACTTCGTCTGCCGGAACAAAATTACCTTCGTCGTCCTCAACCCATTCTTCTTCACTTGCTGTTTCTGTAACAGTTTTAGCTTTTCTTACTGGCGTTTGATCTGCTACACCTTGTGCTGTGTCGTAATATTCTTTAAGAACATCTTCCCGCTTACGAATAACTTTCCCGCCAGGACCTAATTCATCTCCTCTAGCATTTACGCGAGCATTACCTACAGCAGGTGTAAGTTCGTTGCGCTGCCTAAGCATGTCCATATCAACTATTTTGCCTTGGGCAGTTTTGTAAATCTTTTTTTGTGGTTGTTTCATTGGCATATTAATTCTCCTAATATTATATATGTACTTATCTCAAGAACTCTCGCCAGTCTAGGTTATACTGAATTGAATCAATTCTGTGTATACCAATTAGATATAAAATATAACTTGCTACACTAGAGCCTCTCCCAACTCCCCAAACTATGTTATTTTCTCTCATAAAGTCTACAAGATATACCATATATCGAAGCAAATCCTGCATATTATGCTCACCAAATGCATCTAATTCTTCGCATACTCTTTTGTATTCTTCTCGTTCTTGTATTTCGTAGGGTTCAATTGTGCCTAGTTTTTGCATCAACTTATGCATGATATAGGCACCTATATCTAGATTTTTATAATCTTCAGGCATGAACCATTCTGACTGTAAAGCGTTGTCAAAATCTTTCTGATCTACATCTAGTGCAATGTATTTGGTTAATGTTGGGAGTCCTTGTTCTTCCATAGTAGCATTAAATTTATCAATGTCATCGGAAGGCTCGCATAGTACTACGTGACATTTATCTACATGTCCGCTATAGATCATAGATATTAAGTCTTGGTTAGAAAATCTAGGCACCCCTAACTTGTCAGTTTTAATAAGCATCTAACTATATTAGCTGATATTGATTAAATTGTCAAGATCAGAATTGCCGTTTTGTTGTGATTGTAATTGTGTGCGAGCACGCCTTGCTTGCATTTCTTCCTTGTACATTCCTAGCAGTGCTGCTATCTGCATTTGTACTTCTGGATTTCTAGACATAAAATATTTTCGCCCTAGATCAGTAACCTTTGATTCTACTTCAAGGTCTGAAAGTTTTGAAAAATCGTCTACTAGAGGATTAAATGATACCATCGTCTTGAGCAATCGTTACATAGTTTCCGTAATAATGGCCGTAGAATGTTATACCGTCAGTTGTCCAAATATCAACTAGAACGGGTTGATTTGTCGTAACAGTAAATGGATTAGTTGGGTTTACTCTCTTAGGCCAGGTAGAATTAACCCTAAAAACATTGCTTGGAGATCCAGTAAGCCACTCAACTGTTCCGTTTCCATTAAACAAAATTTGAATTTTAAACTGAACTTGAGCACCGTTTGGTGGTCTAAAATCTTCTAAATCTATAATAGCAAAATTGTTGATATTTAATTGCTGGTAACTTCCGTCACTGAACAGTAAATTATGCGTATCGCCTTGGTTAATATTTTTATTAAAAAACACATATGGTGTGTTTCTAAGTTTAGCATTTGAAATTTCGTTTTGATTAAAGTTATTGTTAACGTTTAATTTTGCAGTATTATCTTGAAGATTTGTAATCTCAGTTTTAGCAGATGCTAAACTACTTTTAATTGTTGCAAAGTTATCTCGAAAACCCTGACTATCGTTGTCCTGTCCAGCTATTGGAAAACTTTCGTCGACATTTATATAATTTATATTACTAGCCATTTTAATTTATCTCCTAACAGTATTTATTTACTTTATATATTGTACTGATAATTTGCGAACAGTAAATACTGCGATTTACTGCTTATAAGAGTATTATCAATAATGTATCTGTCCATGTCTAAGTCAAATTGACTAAAGTCAAAATTGCTAGCTTTAATGGCACTTTGAATAATTTGACTAGTTCCTGGTTTACAATAGCACAACACCAACGATGGAGTATAACCTAGTTCGTCTACACTACTCTGTTGTGATGATCGCATCCAAAGCGGAACAAAAGATCTTTCAGTACGACCTAACGGTCGTATATTATCACGCATGTTTGTGATATTACTGATATATTTTATTGAATCAATTGTCTGTCCAGCAGTGTATATATTAGAATCCGCTTTAACTGTATTAGCTTCAGGTTCGGGTCTTAACACCATGTTTGGAGATAGTCCCTCTAGTATTGATAGAATTCTAGTTTCTGTTCTAGAATCTATTTCCAATCCATCTTCCCATTTTAACTTAAATTCTCCATCAGCTCTAGTTTCAACTACGAAATCTTCGCCTAGTGTAACAGTAATAGTTTTTCCTCTAGCCTGTACTGTAAAAGAAGGTTTTTCTTCGTAGTCGTAAAACATGTCTTTAGGCGTTGCACTAACAGAATTAACTTTAATCTTTTTAGAATTACGTACTGTAATACTTTTCTTAGTTCGACCTTCACTTGGATTATAAGGATCTATTACATCCAAATAAAGTACTTCATAAACTATATCATTAGTTCCAGGAACTTTTGCAATAGCACTCTTTAAATCGCCCACTCGATAGCGTTTTCTTCTATGATTTGTAGACATTGCTCTAACTACTTCTTGTAATTCTTTAGTTTCAATACCAGCATATGCAAGCATTTTAATTTCACGTTGTATACCAAAATTAGGATCGCTTGGTCGATAAATGTATTCTGGAATAAAAATTTCTGGATTAGAAATGAAAGCATTAAAGTTTCTTCTAACTTGTTCTTTAAGAAAAGGCTTCATGTATAAATTACTATACTTTTTACTATCAGGGTCTGATATTCTAATTACAAATTCTTTACTCACTACGCTATATTTGTAAAGATCTTGTGCAGTAACAGTGAAACGATATTCTCTATCTATTGTAGTCGAATTGGCATCAAGTCTAAATGTATCATTATCAAATACTGTCAGCCCGTTAGTTCTATATGCAAATCTTGCCCATAGCGCCTGATCAGTACTAAATGACCCAGTACTGGTACTCTGATGAGTACTCAGAGCTTGATAAAGCAACCCTTGATAACGTACAACATCGTTTAATGTATATTGTCGTTCGTTTTTCCAAGTGCTTTTATAAACATTTTCACCAAATGCATTTACTTTACCTACAACTTCACCATCAAAACTTAGTGCAAGTCCAGGCGGCAGTCTTCCTGATGATAAGTTATAAATTACGTTACTTCCGGGAACATTTGTAGTTGCTTCAACTTTTAGTACAGAAATAACATTTGATCCCAACAGTCCTAGATTACTATCAGTAATCCATTTTGTTTCAGAATTAATTTCCCCTAGTAATTTTACAGTAAATGTTTTACTACTTGCAACTAATTCTTGTGCTTGATCAGGGGTAAATCTTTGAGCCCGTATAGTAAATTTAAAAGTTTTTGTAACCTCTGCTTGATAGGGCACTTTACCTGCAATTTCTCCGGTGCTACTATCTAGTGTTAGTCCTGGAGGTAGTCTGCTAAGAGAACTATCGGGATTAGTAGCCTGTAAGAAATATGTAACAATACCTGTTAATGTATTTGAATCAATAACATCTAAGAACAAAGTAATATAATTGTTGGCTCGTCTAACACCTAAGTCGCTAGGTGTTAACCATATGGGAACTCTTATATTAGTGTTATCAGCAGTAAACGTACCTGTACCAACCTGCATAATAGTGTTGTCAGCACGTAAAAAGTCATCGCCTACTACATAAATTCTAAATGTTCGTCGAGATATAATATCTCCGTCAGATACACTTACAGTAAATTGATAATATCTATTTAATTTTTTAGGTGTTCGTTCTGGATAGTTAAAATCATAAATGTCAGTATCGTAGAAAAAACTATCAAAACCATTAGATGATCTTAAGCCAAAATCATATCCTGCAGAAGTAAAATCGTACGGCGCTGTATCATACGAGCCTGCATTATAAAGCAGTGTTCTTTCAATAGCAAGAATAGGATCAACTACTCCTACTAATCTGCCGTCTCTGGTTAATTGTATACCAGGCGGTAATTGTCCGTCTCCGGACGCTATATAAAAATCTAAACTTTCACCAATAGGTAAATCAACGTCAGTTGCCACTAATTGAAAATCAACTGGTGAATTGTCTAAAATATAAAATGTATTGTTATTACCTACTGGTAATAATCCAGGAGTTGTTTGCCATACAGGTGCATCAGCATCACCTACAGTAATTACAAATGTTCTATCTCTAGTTACATTGTTATAGCTAGCTCTTAGGACAAATCTGTAATCTGTAACACGCGGCACTTCGTAAGGAGTACCTACTATTTGAGAACCTTGGATTCGTATCCCACCAGGCAATTTTCCACTGATAAGAGAAACCGTAGATGAAGGATTAACCAACGGCAAATTTATGCTTGTTGTAACATTTTCTTCTAGCGTAGCTAATTTAGTATTAGACGGTTGCGTCCACAAGTCTGCCATATTTTATATCCTATATAGCGTATTTATCGGAAACAACGGATTCAAAAACCACCCAGGTCTACAGTATCTCCGCTAGGTGGGTCAAAAGGACCAAAGTCAACGTCTACTTTACGCATAATAAATTGAAGCGAATTAGTATAAACTGCTCTAAATTCACCAAAGTCAAAACCAGTTAAGTAAGGACCAAAATCTCGAACATCAAATCCGTATACGTTGCCTTGTAATTCTCCGCTGAATGTAGTTGCAGAAATTGTGTTGGCATTCTGTATGTTCTTGTTGTTAGCATTTAAGTTACCAGCTAGGGTAGGAGTTAAATCTTTAACTAGAATTCCATTATTGTCTAGGTCAACTATCAGCTGCTGACCATTAACTCTAGTGTTAATTCCTTGGCCACCTTGTATTGATAGTGTTTGTCCTCTTGAAATCGTAACAGTACCACTGTCTGATACAACAATTAATTGGTCTAAGCTGTCATTAGCATTGATTGTAATAGTGTTAGCGTTTTGATTTAAGTTTATATTAGAGCCAGCCAGGAGACGTTTAAATATATTTTCTCCATCAATTTTTCCAGCATATATACCTACACCTAAAACTCCTGCATTGTCTATAACAGTTTCTTCAACAATTCTTAAATCTAGTTCTTGAAAGTTATCGTTAACTTTTATAAATGCCTCACGGAGATCATCACCGGTGCCATCGTTAGCAACAATACCTACATCAATATAATTTATAGTCATTTTAAATTCCTTATCATGGCCAGAAAGTATCCATAATTGTTCTTGTCCAAATACCATCAATTCCATCAGTGTAATCTTTAACACAATAATAAATGTATGTAAATCCAGTACTACTGTCTATGCGAATTTCTCCTGCTGTGTCGCCAACCGCCCCAAACCTTGTTGTAGGCTTTGCTTTCAAAGGTTTAAAAATTATTGTATTACCTTCTAGCGTCAAATTAGTTTGCGCTTTTAATCGAACAAATGAACTAGTTGATGATATGTCAGTTTCAGTAAATGAAGTAACTTGAACTGGCCCAGCACTACTTTGAATACCAATTTCGGTAGAACCTGATAGTTGCATATCACCAGTACCACTCAATGAGATATCCGTAGCATTGGGTACGTTTAATACTCCCGCTGGGGATAATGTAATGCCTCCTACAGCAGTTACTAATAATTCTGAACCTGCTCTATTAATATTACCATCTAACGGGCCGTTGAAACTACCAAAAATTCGTTTAGTAGTTCCGTCTATAATTAAACTAGAATCGTCAGCTGTTAAGTTTCCTTCTAGTTTAATATCTTCGAATGTTGCAAGTGCCACTGAAAGTCTTACTGCACTCATTTGATTAAATGCACTATTTCCAACACTGTTAATATCTATGCCGGCAGTCCCAGATAGCACACTAGCTGGAATGATAGAATTTATGTGATCCACTAATAAAACATTCGAATCTGAAAACACACTACCTGTCAAATTACCAGTGTTAGTAACATCAATAGTTAATGCACCGCTTGTAAATTCGCTTCTAAGAATTACATCTGGTAAGTTATCTAAATCATTATAATCATTTGTAACAGCTACATCAGCTAGTCCAACTACATTTGAAGCAGGAACGGTAGCTGTAACACTTGTAACATATCCTGCATCGTTAGTTAGTTGTGACACTGCGGTAGGTATTACAGGCTTGTTAGTTAAATCAATATAACTGCCAGAGAAAATTACTGGACGATTATTAAGATCGTTATAGTCACCACTAAAAATATTAGGTTTATTAATTAGTGAATTATAATTTCCAGATAACGCTACACTAGCGAGATTGCTTCCACCTACGCTTATAGACTGCACTGACAAAGTATTTGCTTGCAAAGTGCCCGAAGCATTAACATTAACAACGTCAACAATACTACTGCCTTGAAGATTTAAATTATCACCGCTGGGTAACTCTTTAATCTTGTTGCCGTCAGTGGTGTCAAATATTAAGGGAAACTTATTAGCCATTTTTTTGTCCTGTTACATTATATTTATCGGTCATTATACTCTTCCTACTACAGCTTCAATAATACCTTTACCTTCACTGTCTTTATTTTCAAGAGCCTTACCTATTACAGTACCAACTGCTGGTGTCTGTCCAACCATAGCATATCCAGGAATTGCACTAGAAACTAACAAGTCACCTTTTCTTACCTTACCTAACACTTTGCATGGTACTCGGCCTTGCAGTGCCACTGAAACAACATTGGCTCCTTGTAGATTGCTGTTCATTAGATATGCTGGATTTGTAGAAACAATACCTGCTACTCTATGATCGTCTTTAATGGTAGTTATAGTAACTTCAGCATCACCGCCAAATATCAGCACAGTGCCTGGTTCGTATGCAGCATCTGCTTGATAGTTTTCAGCTAAGTCAGCATAACGAGCAGTTAATGCAGTACCGTCAAATGTAGTAGCATATACAGTATTCCATTTTAATAAACCGCTTCCTAGATTGTTTGCATTATTAGTACTTGGTACAAGATCACTTGCAGCCCTAGCAGTAAAAGTCACAGTATCAGTATTAGCATCACCAATAATAGTGTTACCATTAACAGTTAGATTTCCTGTTAATGTTGTGTTACTAGTTATACCCAAGGTGCCTGTAACACTTAGATTACCTGCAATTGCTGTATCACCACTAGCACTTGCTACAGTAAATTTAGTAGTAGCTACTGCAAAGTTTCCACCAACACCTAGAGTGCCTCCAACAGCAGTGTTTCCACTAGATGCTGTAATAACAAATCTATCTAGGCCTCCACTGGAAACTTTTACATTACCAAAGAACTGAGACTCTGTACTGTTAACTTTGATAGCTTCTGAACCGTTTGCAACCAATACTAGTGTGCTGAGTGCAGAACTTGTAAATCCAGATGTAGCACCAAGAGAAATGCCTGTAGTGTTTGCTGTTCCTTTATTATCTAATGCTTGGATAAAGTTACTGTACATCCACGGAGCACTTACAAAGCCTTTTCCAGTTAGTCCAGCAATGTTAGATTGTGCAGTTCCTTGTGTGGTGTTAACTAATCCACTAAACAGTTCAACTCCAACGTTTAATGAACCCGGCATTTGAACAACTGGATATGTAGGACTTCCACCGCCACTACCGCCTGCGGCTGTTAATATAACGCCTTGCACAGGAGTTTTAAATGATAATACACCGCCACTTTGACTTAGTATTTCTTGACTTGGCGTACCGCCAATAATAAATGCTTCAGCTTGTATTTTACCATCACCAGTTCTTCTTACAATACTATTGTTAGATGAACCTGTTGATATACTAGTAGTTCCATAAATGCCGTCGGCTATCTGTACCATTGCTTTACCAGCAAGACTTATTGATGCCGGAGTAGGAATTCCTACTGCTACTCCGCCAACAGTTACAATGCCACTGTTGTTGAACGCACCAGTAATGTTTACAACAATAAATGATGTTTCACTAAATGTTTGTCCTTGTACAGTACCAGTTGCACCGCTACCTGCTTGTGTTACAGAAGCGCCATCTGCTACGCTTAGTTCACTAGTAAACACAAGTCGCTGACCTGTTAGTTGAGTAATTTCACTGTTTGTAAAATCTTTATCCTGAACAGCGAAGCCTTGATCAACAATGGTATCAAATGGTACTAGTTCAACTGCTCCTGTTCCAGGAGTAAATCTTCCCAATACAGTATCAGTTGAAATTGGTTCGTGTTTATCAAGTCCAATACTTCTTTCTTTTAAACCTATATATGCACTACGATTAACGGCTGTTACATTGACCCCAGTTAATGTAGTAGGAGTTTGTTCTATACCGTTAGTGAATATTGCTTTGGTTAATACAGTTGGACTAGTAGCCCAAGTGTCCGAAGTTTTAATTATTACAGTAGTGTTATTAACAATCGTGTTTACTACTACACCTTTTGAAGTTCCTTGGTATAATATATCTCCAGCATTAGCAGAGACAGAATTTGCCAATGTTACTTGCAGCTCTTCTGTAAAGTTTTTAGCATCGTATGCTGATAAACCTCTGTCAGTTTGTCCAACTGCATTGTTCACACCATATAAACCAGTACTAGCTGATAATGGTCTTGCTCTTTCCATTAATAGTTTACTTTGCTGAATACTTGCATTAGCATTAATGTCAGCATTAACTATTGAATCATTTTCTATTTGAAGATTAAGTTGTGCGATTGGAACAGTTAAACCGTCTTGATATACTGCCGCTGTTCTTGATACAGTTATATTAATAACGCTGTTGGTTGATTCTCTTGCATTAGCAACTTCATCAATAGGACCGTCTACTATGTTAGCTGAAATAGCACCCTTAACAACGTCTTCACCTAGGTTAAAAGAATTAGTTACTGGTAGGTATGTAATTATAGTTAGATCGTACCCTGGCGCAGAACCTAAAATTTCGTCTGTAACTTCTTGTACATCAACTACTGTTCCAGATTTACTTGCAGAAATATCTGTAATAGTATCACCAGCAACAAAAACACCACCGCTTGGAGGTGTTACAAATATCTTTTTCAAACCAGTACCAACTAAAATATCACCAGATTCAATTCTGTTGAAGCTAATGTTTCGTTGATCTTCTAAGGTATCAAAACTAGATACCGCATCGTCAACGTAGGCTTTATTAACAGCCGCGGTAGGATCAACTCCTGGATCACCTAAGTTAGTAATTTTTTGGTTACCCATCAGCAAGTTTCCTTGCATTTCTGCGGTACCACTTAGCGGTAAGAATCCTGGACCAATTTTGTTAGATATGTTAGTGTCATTTCTATCTCTGCCTAATCGTCTGTTAATGTAACTAACGATAGCCTTTTCAACAGGTACTTTTGTATCTGACTCATCTGCCATTGTATCGTCAATGGAGAATTCATCAATAGTAACACCTTTCTTAAATCCTAATGCTGTTGCACCAGTAATACCAATGTCACCTGAGAACTTAATACTACCCTGGCCTTGATCAACTTCAAAGAACTTACCAACTCGGAAGAATCCAAATTGGTCAGTACTCATCCAAAATACACGACCTTTTCGTTTTTCGTAAACTTGTCCTGATGTGGCATTAGGAGAATCTACATAAGCAGGTGCAAGAGAGCCTAATGGATCACCTAAAATTACATTAGGATAGTTAGATGTATTAAATCCACCAGTACCAATTTGTGTAAAATCGTGACCTGTAGCGCGGCACAATGAAATAGCAATAGTTATCTCAGCAGTACTGCCTACAGGCAAACCAGCACGTAATACTTTATCGGTAGTAAACGCTTCAGCAATGCCTGTGCCTGCGCCTGCAAGATTATGTATGTTTGTACTGCTTATAGTAAGTATAGCTTCGTCTGTATCAACTGGGGTATAATTTATAATTTGATGTGTTCTACCTGCCCATGTAAACACCATACCACCACTATAGCCTGGAGCTCCAGGCAATCTACCAGCAACGTCTCTAGTAATTCTTGCAAGTTCATCTGCAAGTAATCCGAATCCTTCTTTATCTGGATTAATTTTAATTTGTGTATTACCAATAGTTCCACCAGTTGTACTGGTAACGTTCGCTGCTTCAACGTACAACTCAATATGATCGTAACTAACTTCAAAAGTTGTCTGAATAGAATTACTGTCTAAAGGTAAACCTAGTGAATTAAATGCACTGAAACCAATACTTCTGTAAGTAACATTGTCACTCTCGTCAAAGTTAATAGCTGTACTTGGTCTAGTAACTAATCTTGAAGTATCCTTAACGCTGTCAAATATATGAGTTCCGCCGTTACGATATTCAACTAGTACTCCGTTGGCTACATCAGCCTTAATTGCTGAGTAGAAATCTCCGTTAGTACCGTTAGGTTGTCCGCTTATTTGTAATCTATATACCTTATTATTATATACACTAGCAGGTAATGCTGTTACACCGTCGTTGCCGTAAATTGATGCAACCGTAAATGTAATTGCAGTTCCTGTACCTCCAAACTGTGTATTAGCAATAGTAATAGTATTACCAATAGCATATCCTTCACCACAGCCTTCAACGGTTACTGTAGTTGCTCCGCCAGGCACTATTACTATAGTATATGTTGCTTGTACAGTAGGTGTACCACCAGTACCTACTTTGCCAGTATATGTTCCAGGAGTTCTAGAAGCATTACCAGCTACAGAACTAACAGATTGTATACCTGTTAGAACTACGTCTCCAGATTGATTACCGTCTCCTAAATACCTAACAACAGAAACGTTATACTGTAAGGTTCCTACTGTACCGCCGTGATTAATTGTAACCACAGAACCAGTTAGTGGAGCATATGGTACATCTGTTACTACTATGCTATTTGCTGCTTCTACGTTTGTAAAATTAGTAGGTGCACCGAGATTGTCAACTCCTTGAGGGAATCGAAGCGTTCTAGCTGGAGCAGTCATAGGAAATTCTAATGTAACCTGATCAGGAATTTCGTTAGGATCTGCGCCTTCTGACACAAGACCAAAGTTACCATAACCGTTAGAACCGTTTAGTGAACGAATTTCTGATCCGTTCTTAGCATAGTAGGCTGCTTGACAATAATAGGTAAACATTGACACCATTTCAGAGAATGCGCCATTGTTAGTTACTAAGCCGTAACCAAGGTCATTAATCTGTGTAAAGTCATTGCCCAGCATCGAACGATTACCAGCAGTTTGTAAATATAACGGACGTTCTACTTGTCCAGTGTCTTCTTCAAATTGACTTTCTAGATATCCAACACCTGCGTTAGATGTAGCATCTAGATAGATAGTTGCAGTACCTTGTGCTTGGTCATAATCAGAAATTGCATTAACTTGATAGCGTCTGCCTTCTATGTAGAATGGACATGGTAACTGGGGTGGTCGAATTCTTAGACCTTGAGTTTCTTCGCTGCGAATTGTAAGAGTAAACGCATTAATTTTTCCAGTTATCTCAGCTGGTAAGTTACCTACATATGCATCAACAAACATACCGCCAGCAAAACGTTTGCGATTTAATGTTTGTGAGAATGAAGATCCTGTCTGTATGTAAGGTGACTTAGTTAATATTTGACCGTCTGGATCAAGAGTACACATAAATCCGCCGTGCCCCTGAACTGTCATGTTACGTAAAATTGTAGCATCGTTCATTAAAAACACATCTACTTCGTCATTTCGTTTTGGAGGATTATATCTAGGATCAAAAACAAAAACAATCTTTTCAATTAAATTGCTTATTATATTATCTGTATCATTTTCTGCTACTCCATATTCAAAGTCAGGAGCAACATAATTAACAGCTAGAGGATTTTGTTGGATAGCGCCGGCATCGTATGCACCGTCAAATAGTCTAGCAGCAATTTCTGAAATATATCTAATAGCGCCTTTGGTAACATTTTCTTGTCCACCAAATCCGTCGTTATTATACTTTTGAATATAGCTTCTAAAATATTCTCCTTGTACTTCTGTAGAAAACTCATCACCGCCTAGCTTTAAATCATCTGCTAGTGCATTAACGATTAATCCAACGTCTCGACGACACTTTGCCTGATTGTATGAGTATACAGCAATACCATCAAGTGTACTGATTACATCAGAAACAATAGTATTAGTACTGCCGTTGATTGCAGTTTTTACATCAAGTAAGGTTACGTTTGCACTTGTTAATGAAGGATACACGGCGCTAGGCAATGTTAGCAAATTATTATTATTAATTTGATTTTTAATAATATTAACTAAATTAGTTACTATTGTTGATTCTGTTGTACTAGCTGGGTTAGATCCTACGCCAGTCTGTGACAATACATTTCCTGAAGTTGGTACTATAGCAATACCACGAACTATGTCTGCTACTACTCCTGACAAATGCTCGTACGCATCAACAGTAAAAGATCTTTGATTTAATCCTAACTGACTTACTGCATTAACAAAGTAACTAATTGCAGATTGTCTAGTAGCAAAGTTACCTCCATACATCACATCATAGCTTAATGCATCAACTATATACTTAACATCCCTTGCACACTTAGTTGAATTGTATTCTAACCTAGGAAAGTTTACAGCTATGTATGCAGTAATCTCAGCAGCAATGAAGTTTCTATTTGCCTGCAATTGATTCTTTGCATCAATTTGATCTTGTAAGGTACTGTCAATAGGACTAAATGTTAATGCATTTGCCGCAGTCTCAGTACTAACAACACCGTTTTGAATAATATCAATTATTTCATTAAACGCTGTGTTTGATCTAGTAGTTGCAGTTGCACTACTAATAACTGCTGGTAATGCTGAAACAAGATTTCTAGCTCTAATTAATGCATCTACCCAAAGTTCTCTTAGATATGAATCTCTGTATATACTGCCTGCACGAGAAAATTTTAATCCTTCTAGTACTTGATTGTAATTTGTACCTAATACTATGTCATAGGTAATGCCGTCAAGTATTTCTCCAAAGTCGCTAGCAAACTGAATTTTGTCGTAGAGCAAATCTTGGAAGTTTTGATTGATATACGCAATTACTTCTTCTTGTATAAACTTTTTATTTTCTTGAAGAATGTTTGAGGCTGTTGAAAATTTTCCTGGGTTTACAACAGACGTGCCTGTGTTTTTAACTTTGGTTGGATTTTCTAAGTAATGATATCCAAATCTACCTTGTATTTCGCCTACTTGGTTATAGAATCTATTACCTCCTGTAACCAGCGGTATACCATCAAATTCTAAATCTCTGTAGAAGTAAGTACTTGCCCAAGGTGATTGAGATACTCGACGATTTGGTCTTATAATTACGCGACGAAATTCATCACCCACAACTGAAACGTTGGCAGCAACTTTAATAGGGTAGTCTTCTTCATAAATACCTGATTCAATAAAAATCGTAATCTGTTTGCGTTTAACAAAATTATCAAACTCTAGATCTTCACCTGGTATAAAATCAATAGGCTTTATTAAATGCACAAGAATTTTATCTTGGCCGCCTTCGGCTGGATCATTAGTTGTTAAGCTAACAATACGTCCTTGTGCGCCTGATATTTTACCAACTAGTATTTTTCCTGGTAATAAGTCTACGTTATTGCCTACACCTTGGTCAATTGCACTAAGACCGCCGTTATTAACAACAACTTTGTATGTACTACCATATACTACTAATGCACCAGCATTAATACCGTTCTGGATAATGTTGGTAACTAAATTAAACTTATCACTGATAGCAGTTCTTGATGTTGCGTCAGCATCATTACCAATATCAAAAAATTGACCTTCGTCGTCTTGATATCTAATACCAATTATACCGCCCGAACTATATGCTGTAAAAGATAATGAATTTACTGCGGTTAATAGTGTTCGATCAGTGAATAACTCAAATTGATTTGGGCTTACTACTCTTACATAATAAACGTTCTCGTTGACCTGTGTCATACCAGATACATTTTTAATAATCACCTGATTACCGCTTACTAGATTATGTGAAACGCTAGTAGTAACTCTTGCTATAGCTGCTTGTGTAATATTTGATATTGGTCTTTGTAAATATGGACGATTTAACAGAACTGCTGCAATCATATCTCTTGCAGTATTAATAGCATCAACAGTTTCTGTTAATTGTCTTGTAATTGCTACAATAGCACTTGCATTAGCATAATATCTTTCAGCAGCCAATCTTGTTAGGTAGTTAGCTGTAGCATCAACTGCGGGTCCTCTATTAATATCAAATGCAATAGAATCTAAAATCAAACCTAGATCACGTTCGCAAGTTTCAATATTATAATCAAAATTAGGATATTTAAATTGTAAGTAACCTGTAACTTCACTAACAACAAACGCTCTATTTTGTTCGATCAAATACCTTGCTTGATTAAACACAGGAGTAACAATGGCAGCTTCAAGTACTTCAGCTGGTGTTGTGCCGCCGTCTCGAGTAATAGTCTGCATGTACGGACCGGGTTCAGCTTCAGATGCTTGAATAATTTCTTCAGCTCGCCGAGCTGCTGCGTTAATAGTTCTATACGCATAACTCCAAGAAGTTCCTGCTTTACCAGCTGGCACTCCTGTCATTCTATCGTCGCCCTGCGTAGTTACATATAAGTTACTGATACTAGCATAACTGGTATTGTCAACATAAAATTTAGTTGCTGCTTGTAAATCTTCATCGCTGCTGGCTAGCCCTGCAAGTTCGCCTGGGCTGTCATGCAGTATCAACGGTCCAGTCATCTTATCACCCTGACGGCGAACTACTGATTTTCTAGGTATTGCTTGATTAGCTAGATAAAATCCTTGTAAGTTTGAGTCGTATGCAGCATCAACAAAAATATGCTCATCATCTACACCAATAGTACCCGTAATGAATATCTTATTTGTATTGGCATCGGACTGACTTAGAACAGTAGCATCGGCTCTGGTAGCATGTACACTTAATTGATTTGCTGTAGCATACCGTAAATAATAAGTTGTATCAGTTACTATTCCGGATGGATCAGTATCTTCTGCTCGAAATTTGTAAGGAGTTCCGTTAATGGTATTGTCAAATCCGTGACCAGTAACTACAATATTACCATTTGAATAAGATTCAATAACCAACGTATAATCACTTGCATTAGCAGGCTCGTCTGGAATTCTAATTGGTAAGGCACCCGCAATATATCTATTATCAGCGTAACCTTTGGTAATAACTAGATCGTCAATGGTTATTTGAGGATTAGGTTGTTCTGCGTTAAACTCGTCAACTGCTTCTTGTGATATTGCTATACGAGCAATAGCTTTATTTCTTCCATCTAAAGGACCGCCTAATTGCGGTGATAAATCTTGTGATAATGCTCTGAAAGATGTTGACAGTACAATTTTATTAGGAGTATCATAGCTAATTAAAATACTATCGTCGGCAGTAGGATCAGCAGCTGAATTAGAAGCTAAGGCTCTAAATTTAATTCCGTCAGCGTTTGAATCAACAAATAATACAGTATTAGGTTCATAGCCGTCAGGAGTATCACTTAGCGTAGTAAATCTAATAGTACCGCCTGCTCCAAAAATAGCATATAGTTCATTAAAGTTTTCGTTGGTCTTTCTAAACGACTCACGGATACTATCACCTGTGCCGTCATTGCCTTCTACGCCAATGTTAATCTCTTTTCTTGCCATACTTTACTCCGATATTAGATGTAGCAGGATTTCTTTCCTGCTCAATTATTTATCGTAAAATTTTATAATCTTAATGTAAATAGTATATGTTCATTGGCACTAGAATTGAAAAAACACAACACACTCGTAAAAGTAAACTGGGTGTTGAGCATCTGTATGACAGGGAACGAACTTATGCTCTATTTCGGTGCGATAGTTGTGATACGGAATTTTCAAGAGAAAAAGGAAGTATGGATCCAAAGAGGTTGAGCAACAACTATTTCCATGTTTGCTCAAAATGTGATGCTAAAAGATTTGCTCAGAAACGCGGAGTACAAAAAAAGCAGGTATGGGATTTACCTGCTAGCTCTAGTTTAGATATTAGTAAGTTATGATTTTTTAAGTCCGTCACTAGTGACGTTAGGGGTTATTTTCATACCTTTAGGTGATTCTTGAAGTTTAGTAGTATCTTTCTTAACAGGAACGTAAGTCATGTATTGACCTTTGTCGTGTCTAATTCCTGTTACACGATCCAATTTTAAACTTCCGCTGTATAGTCCTGCCATAATTTAATCTCCAGTTATTTGTATTTAGTTAAATAAAAGACCTTAAGGAGGTATTTTAACATGGAAATTATAATTGCAATTATAGTTGTAGTAGCTGGTACAGCGATTTGGTACGCAAATCGTAAAACTGGTATTGATGTCAATCAAGACGGAAAAGTTGATTTAGCTGATGCGAAAGCCGCAGTTGAAAAGACTGTTGAAGCTGTTGCAGAAGTTGCAGATGCTAACAAAGACGGTAAAGTTGATGTAGCTGATGTAAAAGTTGTAGCGACTAAAGCAAAAGCAGCCGTTAAGAAGACTGCAACCAAAGCAAAGGCAACCGTTAAAAAAGCAGCCACTAAGACTGCTTCAACACGTGGCCGTAAGCCGAAAACTAGTGCTTAATTACGCGAGCGCAACAAACTTTCTATAGTTTGAATTGCACTATCTTGGCGAGCTAGCTTTCGATCTAATACATCGATGGCTGCTCGCTGTTTTCTTATCTGCTCTTCCAGACTCTGCACATAAGCATGAGTAGGAATACGCTTTTCTATACCATCTTCTCCTAGCATAGTAAATGTGTCTACACCTTGACCACGAAGCCCGCCGGCAACTCGGTTAGGATTTTTGTCTGAAGTTTTAGGTACTACGCTTGATGTGCGACCGTACATTTTGGTTAAGTAGTTCATATTGTATTTACCGTTTCAATTCGTTGAGTAGAAATTCTTTAGGGTCACACCAATACGTTTCAAAAATAGATTCACCAGGGCCAGTTATCATACTAGTAATTACTTCACAGCGTTTAAGCCACAAAAACTTATTACTTAGATAACAGCGCCTAGGCAATAAGCACAGTTTCTGCTGATGCCCTATCCTGCGCTTGTTGAACATCCAAGAATCCGTACTCATTCTTAATACTTGCATTGGTATTGGCATAGTTATATAAGTCCAATGTTGCTAAATTCTTACATTTAGATTCAACCATAATATCTGCATATTCACGGAATGTAAGAGCCCAATCATTTACAGCGTCATTCCACATGTAATCGCTGTGTGCTCTAAGTTTAGCTTTCTTGTATCCGTTTTCTAGTAGCGTCCAAAGATCGGGGCGCTGGTGTTTGGAATGGCCAATAAGGCAGTCTTCCCGTGAAACACTATAATGTATAACAGGCCGAACACCACGCCAGCTATCAATAATCCTTTTAAAACGGTCGTCAGTAGCTTCAATATATTCTCCAGAATTAATCCAATGATGATGTATGTCTAGCACCAAAGCGAGATGCTTTGATAGTTCGAGAGAGGCGTCGATTCCCCAAGACATTTCGTCGTTTTCGATAGTAATACAGTTTCGCGCCTCTGGTGAGAGACGCCCAAGTGCGCTGATAATACCGGCTGGACCTCTGCGACCCGCGATGTGGACATTGATTTTAAAGTCCTGAAATTGTTTGCCGAACCCCATCCAACGGGCCATATCTGCATGATATTCAAACTCCTCTATTGATCGATTAACAATGTCATCTGACTCAGATGCCAACACAGTAAACTGGCCAGGATGCATAGACACACGCACATCAAGCCTACGAGCCGTTTCGCCCACCAAGGCAAACTCTCTTTCACAATATGCTCTAACGTCTGGTAACTTCCAATAGTACCCCCAAGTCGGCTCAGTGTACACAGGAAGGCAATCGCTACCCAGTCTAACCATTCTAAGATCTTGCGGCAAACGTCCAACATATTCTATAAGTCTCCTATACGAAGCAATATTGTGCTCCATAATTTCCCAAAGCCGCTGTTCTGCTACAGCCTTAGTTTGTCTGTTCAACCATTGTACAGTAGTTGACCGAGTATTTAGTGGTCTCTGAATTTCTTCCAAAAGTTTTTTCTTTTGAGTTCGATCAGGGTACATATATTTGCAAGCAAAGCCGATACGTTTTTTCATAAGTTATTATACTAGATTTAGCGCCAGTTGTCAACCACCCAAGGGTCTTCACAATTATGAGGATTTGGGTCTCCGTGAAATACTGTTACACAACATTCAATCCTTGGTTTTACATCTTCTATCTGTTTAAATTTTCGATTTCCTTTAGTGCTGCCATAATCAAATTCTTTAGTACGTCTAACTTCCCATTTCCAACTTAGTATCCAACTGTCCGGATACAGCATTGCTTGATTTTTTTGTGTAGCTTCAAATAACCAATCTTGATCGCCATGTAGTCTTCTTTGAATATCGTGTTGATTTTCTCGGAATCCTGTCCAGACATAATCTAGCTGGCCAGTTTTAAATCGAACTACACTGCTATTATATTTTTTCCAACTTGGGCGCATAGCTCTGGTAAAATCTCTAATAGTACACCAGTGATTAGGTTGGTAGGTAAAAAGTTTATCTATATTACTTGCTATTACTACATCTAAATCCATGTAAAGTATTGTGCCATTAATAGGCAACTCTTTACTGTACATATAAGGTTTACACCACCATCCTTGTAAGTTGGCGGGCAAAGGTATTGTTTTTATTCTTGGATCTAGTCCATTAGCGTTATCTGTTAAACAAACAAACTCGTAGTCTAAACTACAGTTTCTCTTAACCATGTTGTAGAGTTTGTTTACATATTCTGGACCGTATTTTGTGCCGTGTTTTAAACAAAGAAGATAATTTTTTAGACTATCTTCATGGGTAACTAAATTAGGCGTAATAATTTCTTGAGGCTTTTGTTTTTCTAAATGCCTCTGTTCTTTTATCTTACGCCATTCTTCTTTAGTATATTGACCTTTGTCAATCTTTGGCAATTTTAACCCTCATAAGTAGCAGAGTTACCAGCGTGTTCAAACACTTCAACTGAACGTAGACGAACACCAGCACCAACAGGATACCGTGCTTCAAATACTCTTCCGTCTGGATGAGTCCAAGCACGACCTTCTTTGTATGCTTCTAGTATTTCATTCATTGTGCGATATGCCAGTTCAGCAAATTTTTCGCATCCAACAGCTTCTACTAGACGCAAATCCAATACACCGCCTTCAGCTTGTTTACCCAACTTAGCAAGTTCCTTAAACTTTGGGAGATGAGGATCATCTAAAGCCATAACAGTAGTGTGATCAAATTGCCATTCACTCCACTCTTTGAATGCTTTGAGTCCACCAAAGTCCATAACCCAGTTGCGATCATCTAGTGTTTTTGATTCAAAGATTAATTTGATACCAATTGAGTATCCGTGTAGTAACGAACAGTGTGAATGTGTACTACGCCATTGTCTAAAGCAACATGACAGACCTCTGTCATTGCCATAAGTTTTTGTTGAAAGATATTTTGCCATCTCTAGTCTCCTTTTTGTAGGTAGCAAGTTTGATGACATGCAGAGTATTTAAAGTGGGGTGAACGTCATTAAAAGACCACTGTATAGTATACTATGTATTATAGTATATGTTACTTATCTTGTCAACCTCAACGTTAGATTTAATCCAGGCTTTGGGAGTCTCCCAATTAAGCGGACGATAGACTGTAAAATTTACTTTTGAAAAATGTTCAAAAACTTTGCCTATTTGGTGTATCCAATAGCGTGGATCGACTGCGGACTTTGATGCTTCATCATAGCCCTGTGTGTCTTTGTATAAATTATTTACAAGTTTATTGTCACTGTATAAATCAAAGCCTACTAGACTAACAGAACGTTCTTTAGATAATTTTGCCGCAAGTAACACAGCATAAGGGCCACTGCCCCATTGAAACGGCTCATCGGCTCGTATCACAGACTCGTATGGAATATCTGGAACTTCTCTAACATTTTTTAAATGTCGATAATCGCCATACCAGTCTTTTCTAGTATAAACTAATGTAGTCTCGTTTATATTATCTTTAATTGCTTCGTTGACCATACGTCTGTCAACACATACTAGATAGTCTACTTCATGGTCACGCATTATAGCGTTACACCCTATCTTATAACCTTTAAGACGATCTAGATCAATATGTTTACGACTTTCGCCGTTGCCAAAGACCCACATAAAATTGTTTGATTAAACAGAAATTTGACCAAATGGTTTCCACACACCTGGCGTGCCTTCACGTATACAGATCCAACCAGTATACCCTCCAGCTTGAGGATTTGCGTCCCATACTATATCACCTTTTTTGTAAGTACCTGCTGTAGGAATCTCTGTACCTACTTCAAACTTTTTATCTTGGAATCGCACAGGACCTGCTGTAGTGATATCAGCATCCTCAGCAAAGTTCTTAACACCTACACCTAGCTTATGCTTTAACACAACTTTTTCGTAAAAAGTTACAACACCATTGTGTGCAATATCAATCCTAGTAGAATCGTCTGTGATAATTTCTAGTGCAGTTGTAGTCCATGTGCCTATTTTAAATTTCTTATCTTCAGTAGGATCAATTACAAATTCGTGATCCCAACTCATAATACTAATAGCACCGTTAGGTGCATCTGTTCCTAAACCTAAACGTTGTGTGTCAGCATCCCAGAATAAAAATTCGTCCACTACCACGTTGCCTGCAACACGAAGCTCGTCTAATGTACCTATTTGTTTTAGATTACTTTTAACAACACTAGTGCCTAGCTCAGTTTGTGTTAACACTGGTAGACCTGATATAGAGTAGTATTTGTCTTTGAACAGGTCAATAGATTCTGAGCTAAAAAATCGATCCGGCTTTGGCTGTAGAACAAATTGTTTAGTGTAACTACCACCTGTCCAAATAAGTCCCTTACCATATGCTAATGAACCGTCTTCGCCTTTAAATTCTAGCGGACTTGTTCTTTCATATCTTATGTCCGCTGATACTTCGTCAACGTGTAGTTTACGGGCATGTATTTCGCCCTCAACTGTTAAGTTTCCTTTAACAGTTAACGGACAAGCAACAACATTTGTATGAACTACATCAACTCGAATACCGTCATCTGCTACTCGTAAAATTGCCTTTGTAGCAGTATCTTTAATACCGACACTTGCAAAGTTGGTAATCATACCACCGTTAATTTTGTCGCCGCTTAATTCTCTATCGAAAATTTTAGTCTTTTGGACTTCGCGTTTAGAAATCCCGTCGATAGCATCGCCGAGACTCTTTAGTATATCGTGAATGTTAGGATTGTTTGTGCTCATACATGTATTTATCAAGATACATGTATGAGCGGGTTTATGCTACTTTAAGTAGTATAGTATCACTATTAATACGTCCGTTCATGATCGTATCTGTAGTATTGATGTCTTCTAAAAACTTACGCAATACAACCTTACCGGCAGCTTTAAATGCTTTGATTTGTTCTTCTGGTTTACGCAAAGTTTTTTGGATACTCTTTACTGGATCAAATCCTTCAACAGTAGTACCTTTGACTGTAAGTCCACTCCCATTTCTGCCCATACCAGTTGGATCAATGCTAGACGCAATATATTTGCCCAACTTGCGAGTCTTTACATTGAACACCCAAAGTTCATTTGCACCCACAATATCTGTAGGGTTAATGGATGCCAAACTGTACTTTTGATCCACTTTCATATATTTGAGTTTAGCAACCAATTTATCAGCCGACTTAGGCTTTGCTGTACGAGGTTTGCGTGTAGCTTTGCTGGTGTCTACGATAAGCGTACAAGCGTCTACAAGCGTTTCTAGAGCCGCAATGTAGTTAGAGACATCCTTCTTAGCAAGGTGACTGTAGGCTTCTTTTAGTTGCTCTACATGATCTGCTTCTCTAGCATCCATTTTTTTGAGTTGTGCCGCTGTGGGTAAGTTTTGGAGCGAACGAAACTCTTCCAATTCCTTTTGATAAAAGCCAACCAATTTGCGAGCGTGTGCTTGTGTCACGCCCATTTTACTAAAGTGAGCCTTAAAATCAAAACCTTTTGGATTAAAGTTTTTGCGATCTTCAACAAATCCTTCAAGCCAATTATCGATATCTTCGGCAGCTTTTTGAGCTTGCTCTGTAATACGTTCTTGAATAGTAGGAGTATAGGTATTTGCTTTGACTTTTTCAGCCTTGGCTTCTTGGACCACAATCGATTTGCCTCCAACTATTGCTAGTTCAAGGGCAGTTTTAATATAATCAGTAACAGGTTTAATTGGACCCATAGTTCCAGAAAGGCCTTGCCAAAACTCGTCGTGTACTTTATTGTAGTCAGGCATACCATTACGAAGCAGTTTGCAGTAGATGCAAACGGTAATGTTTACACCAGCGGCTTTTACACTTTTGATTTCGTCAGCCTTGTAACCATTTTCTTTCATCCATGCTAGAACTTCTGGTAGCAAATCTGCAGGCTTGTAATTGTCGTAATAAAAGTCACGAGCAGAACGCACAGCACGGTGATACTGTTCACCTGGCCAAGTTTCCCAACCTTCAAAGCTAGGACCTTTGATTTTGGATCCTTGGCGTACAGTGGGCGCCAACCGAGCTTTCTTTTTTGGTACTTTGATTCCGACTTTGGTTGCCATGCTTTACTCCTAACAGTTGTGTAAGTCGTTAGTATATATGCTTATCCAAAAGAAGTCAACCTTTTTTGAGTAAAAAGTAGGTTAAATGTTTGCCCGAGAGAACACCTGTTATTACTACATTATAGCCCAATGAATGGTGATCTATGTTTGTGTGCCACTCTATGTCTGTGGCATTTTTCATACACCACTGACCAATTTCAGTTTTTTGCCATTCACTTATTGGAAACGCGGCATATAGCTGTGGGTCTTCTACATCGCCCATGCTAAACTGGTATAGAAGAACTTTACGCCGTTCTTCTATGTTATTGCCAACTATATGATAAGTAGGTTGTCCTAACCAAGTCACGTCGATTCTTTTAATGCTTGGAAAGTCAAATCTCGAGCATAGACATTAGCTATGGGTTTAATCCAGCCAGCATTAATTGCTGTAATAAAAATACTTTTATATTCAGCTGGACAATTTTGACTTATTTCAAAACCTGCTCTTGGTGCGACTACAAGTCCGTCAGTGAGCATAAAGCCCGGCTCACCTTGTTTAATTGTTTTTAATTGACTGTGTGTTGTATTAATTTTCATTTACTATTTCGCCGAAGCGTCCTACGAATGCTTCTTGGCGACAGTTATATTCTTGTAGTGTTTTAATGTTTTTATAATAGACCCATGGGTCTCCTTCTTTTTCTATTACGTCAATAACTATAAATGTGTTGTCAACTGTCTTCCATCTGCTGCCAATTTTTATCATAACTTTTCATCCTTTTCAAATCCTCTAAAAGTTTTGAACCTAGGAAAGCGAAGGCTATATGTACCGTCTTGATTTTGTGTTACGGCGTCTGCACGGACTTCCACCAAAGCACTAAGAAGATCATTACGACTAGTCCAAAAACTGGATCTTTGATCATCCGTAAAGCCACTGCCAACATTGACCCTAATATCACGCCCATCATCCGCGCCACTGCATACAAAAGCCCCAAGTCTTCCTTCATTTTTTCCGGTTCCTTCTTCTACGGCTGTAATACTTAATGTTACTTCTATAAATGGTTTAGCTTTGAGCCAACTGTGGCTCCGCTTGCACTCGTAGGGTGCATCAACATCCTTGATCATAACACCCTCATAACCACCGTCTACAGCACGTTTATTCAGGTCTACAAAGCGTTTTTGTCCGTCGGGGGTGTCTAAGTCCACAGTTTCCCAGTCTAAGCATTGGACGTGTGGCAGAAAAGCCACATGTTTTGAAACCCAAGCCTGAACCATTTGACTGCGGACACTCTGTGGCTTTTCCCATACACCTTTTTGGAAATCCTCTAATGGACACATGTCAAACAGATGCAGTACTGCATCGCTTGCGGCAACATTGTCCTTACGGTGAACCTGCTTCATTAGGTCCTGAAAGCTGGCGCTCATTACTTCGCCGTCTAGCACTAGGTCATAAGCTGGCGGATTAAATTTTACTACTTTAGAAATTTCGTCTGCGATGTGTCCAAAGTTATGAAACTCTTTACCATTGCGGCTAAACAGTTCGACTCTGCCGTCAACACGAACTACAGCAATGACTCGAACACCGTCTAGTTTAACTTCAATCTGTTTCTTGCCAGTCATCTTCTTTTCGTGATTAGCTGAGTCATGCGCAAGCTGACATTCAAAGATTGGAATTGTGTACTGCGGGAATTTTTTAGCAACCTTGTTTACAGTCTTTTCCGAAACACCGCAACGCAAATCCTTAATAAGGATGCGTCGATAGAATCGATTCCACTGTGATGCTGTAGCTGTGTCCATGCATAGTTTAATAGCATCACGTGCCGCATGACCGGTTAGTTCTCTACGATTAAGTTGATCTGCAAGTGTTTTAAAATTAGCCCAAGTAAGTCCTTGCCCGTCTACAGTAGCTTCTGGTACTTGCTTAACGCCAAATGTTACAAGAGGATCCAAGGCCATACGTACACCTTCAAAGAACTCGTCTAGTCCTTCTTCCATAGCCGACTCGAGGATACCTTCTTTATTAAGACGGCTAGGGTGATCTTCTAAAGCACCAATAATGTATTCGGGTTGTGTACGCATATGTCCTCAGCTAAAGTTAAAATGGAATTCTTGTGCAAAGTAAAGATTGCCAGGCTGATCCTCACTGTTAACTAATTTTAACACCATTTCAGGTAAAAGTCTACCAGATCTGGTTAAGAAGTCTTCCTTGCTCAAATTCTCTGCGAAATGAATATAGAAGTCTCCAAATCGTTCTTTGAATTCTCTAGCCGCAATAAATTTTTGACTATGCTTTAGTTTGCCTGGAACATACACCATTTTACCTGTTTCGTCTGTAACAAAATCTGGTTGTACTTCGTAGTCATCTTTTTTTGGATATGCTCGTGTGATTAGAACGCACATGGTGCGCCCTTCTCCAGTACCTGCATAGTCGCTAAATATATATTGATATAGTTCACTCATTTTGCAGTCTTTCAATTTCGTTAGCGGCTTCCTCTAAGAGATCCGCAATGCGATCATTGGCACCTTCTTGCACTGATTTACGATCTTTAATTTGCCTACGTATTTCTGCTCGCTTACGCAAACGAAAAACTAGACTCTGTTCTGCTACTGGTAAATGACTTTCGTCCTTCATTGTAATGGTACCTTGATGTTGCACTCAACTACCCAATCTTCAAATCGAGTATGCTTGGTTACTTCTACTCCTAGTCCAACTGCTTCATTTACAAAATGCTGTAGTAGTGCATTATACAATTCGTCGGGCATAGTTTCTTTATCAAATTTAATTTTCATATACGTTTACCTAAAATGAATCCCCGTGAGTAGATGATGAAAGCCTTGAGAGCTCTCATCATCTCTCGCCAATAGTACTGACGATATGTCATTTGCTGATATTCTTTCTAGCTTCAGCTAATAACACAGGATCGCCCTTAGTCATTACTTCTAACAACAATCTCTTTTCTTCTAAGTATGTTCTAGCAAACTTTTCATCGTGTGCCATAATACTACGAGTGTTAGAGATTAAGTCAGCTAACTTTACTGTTTGCGCCGCTGCCGGTGCCATAGCAGAGTGTGCCCTGTCAATAGCCTTGCGCACAGCTCGATTGCCTTGTTCAGGACGACTAACATCAGTTAACCATCCCACTAACTCTGCAACTTCGTCTCCGAATTCAGCACGGATCACTTCGTTAGTAACACCAGTGTCTTCTACAACATCATGTAACCAAGCCGCCGCTAACATTGCGTCAGTGTGAGTCACTGTACTAACAATGCGAACAACTTCAGCAGGGTGAACGATGTATGGTTCACCTGTGTACTTACGAAGTTGAGCTACAGCTGAATGTGCCGCTGTTGCAAATACCCTAGCTCTTTCTACGATTGTCATAATCACTCCTTACATAACAGTGGTGTGGTGTCCTTTAACCTTGCCAGTCATTGCATCAGCAATGGCTCGCTCCATAGTAACCGCAATCATTCCTGTTGCATCCATACCCATGTCTCTTGCACGATATTCTTCTAATCCACTCTTGCCACCGTGTAAGTGACCATGAAAGTGAACAGCACCTCTATGCATTTGATCCCATTCTGCAATAGGATAGTGAAACATTACTACACGAGTCTTTTCGTAGTTAATGCACAAATACGGATGTATTTCTACAAAACATCTACGAAACACTGGATCATTTAACAGTTTACGATCGTGATTTCCTTCAATCAAAATTTTTCTGCCATTCAATCGTTGCAAAATCTTTACAGCTTTGTCAGCTGGAAGAAATGCAACATCTCCTAGAATGTAAACGGTGTCATCTTGAGCAATAGTTTCATTCCATTCTTCTATCATTTTTTCGTTCATGTACGTTACATCATTATGAAATCTTGCTCTTGCTTGTGAACAAAAGTTCATAATGTTTGCGTGTCCAAAATGCAGGTCACTAGTCAACCAAGTTGTCATTTTTTTCTCTCTTATCTTTAGTAATGCATATATTATATAGTCAAGACAAAGCCCTGTCAACCAAATAGACTGACAGGGCATGTTGTAAAAAAAAGCCACAGTTAATCAGCGTACCAGATTTCTTTAAATCCTTCTGCTTCAGTCGGCATTTCAAAGTTATCAATCATACTTTTAACAACTTCTAATGGAACGATCTTGTTAGGACGATTGCTTAGTCTACGTTCTAATTCTGTCCAGTCCGGAGTCTTAAACACTACAGCAACATGCTCATAGTCTGGCAAGGCATTAAACTTACGTTTACGACTTGCCAAAGTTGTAGATGTTTGATCCCAAATAATGCGGCGACCTTCAGACTGCGCTTTTCGAACTCGACGCATCATTAAACGAATAGCTCTAGGCATTACCTTATCAAAAACTTCCGAATAGGTTGAACCCATTCGACGAGCAAATCGTTCTACAAAGTAATCTGTAGAAACTATTACGTAGTCACTTTTTGGAGTCCAGTAATTAATTCCAGTTTGACCAAATGAAACAAATCCTTTGATCCAGTCTTGATTGTCTAGCCAAGTAGATTTACCTGCACCAGGAACTCCAACTAGTTGATAACACACAGACATTACAATCCTCCACTCATAGAATCTTCCCTAAACCCAACCAAATCAATTGATCTAAATCTTGTTGATAGTCTTTGCCCAGTCTACGTTTTTCGTAGATAGCATTAAGAATATCTTTGCCATCACCGTAGTCGGTTACACCTGCGCCGCGGCTTTCCAATTCTTCAATTAAGTCGTCTGTGTCGAAGTCGCTGAGATCAACATCAACTTCAACTTCTTTGTACATAGTTTTATACATTACCAATTCTCCACGCCAGATATTTCAGTTTTAAACTCACCAGGGAGTCCGTTAATTGTGGTATGCACAATAAGCGCAGTAACACTACCAATGCCACTGTGGTTGTCTTGAATTAACTCAAAACTAGTAGCCTCCGGAAACTTGTCTATAGTGTCCAGAATCTTTTGAACTTCTTCTCTACATAGATACATTAATCAATACTCCTAAATGTACGCCAATCATCAATGTTTGGTTTTTCGTCAGCATCATATGTCCAACCCAAAGCCTTCATCATACGATGCTTGACTAGCAAGTTTGGACTACGGAAACGTTCTGTGTCATTGAAGCCCATCATGACTCCGACTTCGCACACAGCACCACTACGACATACGCCTGCATAACAATGCACAACAACATTCATACGGTTCTCTAATGCGTGTTGTAGCAGTCGAACAAGCTCTGCGGCCTGCTCGTGACTACACTTCATTGCTTCCTCTAACACTTCGTCTTTTTCTTCTACATCTAAAAATTCAAAGTTATGACGCTCTTTGAATTGGTGTTTAGCTTCAGGACGCCAGCTGGCAGGATCCACAATACTGATCAGCATACTGTTAGCGCCGGCGTCGTGATGGAATCCTGTTGGAATATCAGCGGCTGCTACATTTTCAATCCAAGGCATTATACTCGCTCCTTTAAGTATTTTATAGCAGATTCTAGTCTACTAATATCATCATTCATATTACCTAACCCTAAATTACATTTATGACAAAGCCAACCTCTAAATTTTCCAGTAGCATGATCGTGGTCTGCACACCAAACTCCTTTTTTATTAGGATTGTGTCCCTTTGCTTCTTCTTCGTTTCTGTTACAAATAGGGCATGTATAATCTTTAGGTCTAATAGGTGCAGTCGATTTTATCTTCTTCAATAAAGCAGATTGTTTCTTTGCACATGGTTTACATTCATATCTAAGATACTTTGCACCACCATCTGTACCAAACATTCCTAAAGGAAGATTCAATAAGCACATTCCGCAGGTTTTTGTTTTTTCATCAAGGCCTTCGAATAGTTCTTTTATCATGATGAACGTTCTTTTTTCACACGACCAATTCGGCTAGCCTTGTTCCAAGTGTAATCGTGACCACTTGGTAGTTTACCATTGCTCACTGTGTCAGCACCAAATATGCCAACGATTTCAAAATCTTTTCCAACGATAGTTACATATTCATTCATATGCTTTGCAACATTCATTGCTTCAGCAAGTGTAAGAACTTTGAGTGTTTCTTCTTTTCCTATTACGTTATACATATTGCTATTATATAGTCAAGTTGTAATGTTGTCAACTGGTGTGGTAAAATTAATCTTCTACCGATCCACATATAATTTTTAAAAAAAAACTACTACTAAATACTTTTTTAGGAGTTCAGAATGAACATAGGTGTGTATGGAGATAGTATTTCTAGATATGATCCTAACCAAGAATGGAATTTTGTAAGTTTATTAAAAAAAGAGTTTGATGCTAATATTGTCCATTCTGGAATCCCACATTGCAGTGAGGAAAGAATATTATTCAATTTAAAGAAAACTAAAAAACTAGATACAGCAATTATATTCCATGCCGCACCGTATCATATCTTTATGCCTAGCTGGAACAAAGATGTTTCGAACATAGACAAAACTACATTTGATAGAAAATACACTGCTCGAAATTGGGTAGAATCAATGTGGGGAACTGACTTTAAAGAACATGATTTTTATATTGATTTTTTTGAAAACGTCCCTAACGGAGCATGTTTACAATTATTAGAATATTATAACATTCATTTTGAAAACTATACTGATGCATTTATAAAATGGCAAGATGGGGATAGTAGTGAAATTAAACAAGCACTATTAGATCAGGTTCGAATAGCATCAGACGATGAAAAGTTTTACCAAGAACTTTGGACTGCTTTTGAACTAACTAGAAAATATATGTATCATCCAGATTTACAATTAAACAGATACTATGGGGCATTAATGCAAATTGATTCGTACTTGCATAATAAAAAAATACCCTGTGTACATTTTTTTAGTAAAGATCAATGGTACCCTTCTTGGTATACTATTACGTCTGGACCTGTAGATCTTTCTATGCGCGAGCTATATAAAGATAACAGCCAATATAACATTGGTTATCAACAATCTGCTAATGCAATGAACGCAGAAGGAAATAAGATAATTTTTGACAAAATAAAAGAACTGTTGGCAACTAGTAGCACAATACCTTAAATCAATATGCGACTCGTAGTAGAGTGGTCACTACACTTGGGACTGTAACCCAAGAAGCGGAGGTTCGAATCCCCCGGTCGCTCCATAATATAAAATCATACACAGTTAATGGTGCCGCCTCCCCGGATCGAACAGGGTTCCTCGGATTTTCAATCCGTTGCTATGACCACATCAGCTAAAGCGGCAAAAATAAAATGTAGTAGGTTGAGACAAAACTCAATTAGTTTGCGTCACGATCTTTAACGACAGCGAGCTTATCTCTATGAGACCTCTACTATCCGCAACACCTTTTACACAGCACCTAGCTGGTTACTACAAATTTGGGGTGAAGTCGGGAATCGAACCCTGGTCTACTGTTTCACAGACAGTCGTGTTACCACTACACTAACAACACCATTGATTGGCACCCCTGGATGGAATCGAACCACCGTCCCCACGTTCGTAGCATGGTATCCTATCCATTGAACGACAGGGGTATATATTTGGCCGGCCCTGAGAGGATCGAACTCCCACCGTCGGTTTCGAAGACCGAAATGATATCCATTTCACCAAGGGCCGTATTACCATAGAAAAACACACTCGGCTCCCCTTACAACCTTGTTCCTGTCAATTCAGGATGAAACTGGATGAACCCAGAGGCTCCCCTTGGTTGTTTGTATCTGTCAATTCAGATTGAAAGTGTGTTTATCTATGGTAGGAGCACCGGGACTCGAACCCGGAACTGGCAGATTAAAAGTCTGCTGTGATAACCATTTCACCATACTCCCGTATTGGTCCACCCGGTGAGATTCGAACTCACACCTCATTGATTAAGAGTCAAGTGCGCTACCGTTAACGCTACAAGTGGTTGGTCGTAATTAAATTGATTTAATGTGCCAACCAGGACCAATACGGGGTCAAGGTTGACACTAACGTTTACTTGAACGTTTCATGTCATTCTCCTATTTTAAATTTTTGTCAATAAAGTAAATTAAAGCTACTATCATAAGTAAAACTACGATCGCCCCATTTTGTTTTCTCCTTAATAAGATGCGTAATCACTAAACTTAGGAAACTCAAGACGATCACGCTCAACTACCTTTATTTCATATTCATCTATATTGTCATCATAGAATTTAATCTTAAATGTGTCTTCGTCTATTTTTTCTAATATTTCGCAGTCGACAAAATACGATCCGTACATACTAGTATCAAGATATCTAATCGTTGGCATATATTTCTCCTTTAAAGTTGGTAGTGATGGTCGGACTCGAACCGACGATAAACTCCGTATGAAGGAGGTACATTAGCCGCTATGCTACATCACTATGGCAGGGGTACTAGGGTTCGAACCTAGACTAACAGAGTCAAAGTCTGTGGTGCTACCATTACACTATACCCCAATAAATTTGGCACTTCGTTAGCCACACCGCTTTGGACACGGATCTAGACCCCTGCTTCCACAGGACTTATAGGCTTCAATACTACATTCCGCTACGAAGCCCGAGCGGATTGTTGCAGTAACTGGAGCACAGGGTGAGATTCGAACTCACGGTTTTGCGGATTTGCAATCCACTGCATTGGGCCTCTCTGCCACCTGTGCGTATTACTGGCCTCGCCTACAGGAATCGAACCCATATTCGTAGGGTAGAAGCCTACTGTATTATCCATTATACTAAAGCGAGTTATACTTGGCGTACCTCCAGGGACTCGAACCCCGACGAACAGTTTTGGAGACTGTGATGCTGCCATTACATTAGAGATACATTAATTTGGTAGCCACGGACAGTTTCGAAATGTCGACCTATCGCTTATCAAGCGAGTGCTCTTCCTCTGAGCTACGCGGCTATGTTTGGTGGAGATGACTGGAGTCGAACCAGTAGTGCCCGAAGGGCGGCGGATTTACAGTCCACTGGGGTTACCAATTTTCCTACATCTCCAAACTTAGTGACACTCTCCGCTATGCTTTTAGACGCCGTCGCAGGGCGAATGAAGAGTGTGTAGTTAAGAACACTAATAACGCCTTTTACAAAGTTCTGGGCTATGAGTCCAGTCGTCCCTATAGTGTTCTTAACTACTCTAGGATTTTAACATCTGTGTTGTCGCCACAGACTTCATCCCCTAGGCCGCCCATTTGCTAGTTTAAAGTGATAGCAGGATCTCGTTTCCTATAGCACTAAAAGAAAAACCCCCGGAGTATTTTACATTCCGAGGGTCTTTTTGTTTTTTGAGCTGTTACTGGTTATGCGTAACTTGCTCCTACAGAAAGGCCCTCGCCTGGTAGTCGATACCAGCGAATGCAAAACATCTGATGTTTTCTAATTTGCTTAAACATTTTGATCATCTTTCTTTCTGTTAGTTAATTTCTTACTATGTGTATAGTATACTGTATTTATTTATCTCTGTCAAGAGATTTTCTTTAAAAAGTGACAAAAATATTGTTGTATTTTTGCCACACTCTTGAATACGGAAACATTTCTGGTACCTGGTCACGGTTTCGAACCGCGGACCTTCGCCGTGTAAAGGCGTTGCTCTACCCCTGAGCTAACCAGGCAAATTCTTTAGTCCTTACGACCACCAAATAGTTGTAGTAACATTAAGAACAAGTTGATAAAGTCTAAGTACAAGCTAAGAGCGCCTGCAATTTCTGCCTTACCATCATTGTCGTAACTAACCATCTCACGAATCTTTTGTGTGTCGTATGCTGTTAAGCCTAAGAACACAATAATTCCGATAGCACTAATGACCATTTGAAAAACTGTACTACCAATAAAAATATTGATTATACTTGCAATAACAATCGCAATCAACCCAATGAACATAAATTGGCCAACTCCGTCCAAATTACGTTTAGTGAAGTAGCCATAGCCACTCATTGTAGCAAATAGAACGGCAGCTCCCATGAATGCGCTTACAATGCTTCCCATGTTATATACTACAAAGATTGTAGCAAAACTTAGACCCATTAATGCGGCAAATCCATGTAAAAATAGCTGTAACGCACTCTTACTCATTTTGTCCATTGCAAAGCTAACGCCAAGAATGGCTACAAGCGGCGCAAAGATTACAAGCCATTTCATTGCGCCTGTAAAGAAAAATTCCATCAGCGTTGTATTTGATCCTACAAGATAACTTACAATCATTGATGTGATAACTGCCAGTGCCATATGTCCGTAAACACGGCCCATTGCACTATTAATCTGCGATGCAGAACGAAAAACACCTGTTGCATACATAAGTTTGTCTCCTTTGTAAGATTACTTATAAAAAAACGAAAGTTAGCAAGTAAGTAATGAACTGTGCAAGGTGCAAACGGGCTGAGGTTACTCTAGGCCCTAAGCAAATTACAATATGCAAAGCACAGTGGCTTGCGTATTTCCGAACAGCAAATCACAAGTTCGATAGATTCGGGGCATACAAACACGATCAGTTTTCAAGACTGATTGCCAGTATTGGAGTCATCGCATGAAGCGATAACGGTGTTCATCCTCATCTCTCGCCTTCTTCCGGGTAGTTTACTGTTACCAGCATACTACCAAAACCTTATAGGTGCTCTCTGTTGGAATCGAACCAAACTGTTTAACTCCGTATCTTCCTTGCACGTTCAGCAGTTAGTCGACTTAGTACCTACTGGTGTTCTCAAGTGTAGTTAAACTTCAAAGAGCATTTATAAAGTGTCTAGCTACTCACACCACATGAGCCCTAGACTGAGCGGTTACTCTGTCCATAACATTTATTCTTTTGGAAAGGTGCTAAACCTCACCTAATGCGTCCCCGGATTCCCTACACGGGATCGGAAGGCCAATGCACTACACGCCTAGCACTCTTTATGGTGACTGCCCCACCCCCTGTGTATAACGGGCAAGGGAGCCCGGGTTTTCCTTAGATCAATTCTTCGTGCTTAAGAATGTCCACAGCCTTACCACTTAGGGCAATAGTTGTACGAACATTAAGCTCTAAGAGCTCGTCCTGCAATTTCTGCTTGGCCTTTTTGGCTTCTGCTACTTTTGCACGGAATGTATCTACATCTTTGCGAGTCAATACAGAAGTACTAACTTCATCACTGTGGCCGTACAAACTTGCACGAGTGTCTTCTTTGCGGTTCCGAATTTTATTCAACTTGCCCTCAATGACTTGAGCAGACTCACGAACGTCATGAGCTGTTAGACCTGAAAAGAATTGGATATCTTTCTCAAGCTGAGCCAAGTCTGCCAACTTTTCATTGACACCTGCTTGTGCATTTGCACGGCTCACTGCCTTGCGAATTTCGTACAGCACATCTGTCAGTGCTACACGACGAAACACATTGCTGTTAAATTCCTGAGCAGCCTTAGATATTTCAGCTTCAGCCTCTTGGAACTCGTTGATGCGAATTGTTTGTGTCAACGTGATACTTTTAACAGTATCGTTGATGCTGTTCTGAAGTGCGCTTGCTTTACGAAGTGTAAGTTCCATGTTTGTGTCCTTTTCTCTATGTGTTAATTGTATATGATTTGTGTCTACTTGTCAAGTATTTTTTAATGTCTGGCGGAAGCGGTGAGATTCGAACTCACGGACCCTTTCGAGTCTTTAGTTTTCAAGACTAACGCAATAAGCCGGGCTCTGCCACGCTTCCTTTGAAAATAAAACTGGTTGCGGAGGCAGGATTCGCACCTGCGATCTCTAGCTTATGAGACTAGCGAGGACGACTGGACTCCTCTACTCCGCTTCAAAATATTATACAGCTGACAACTCATTAGTACTTCCATCGTTATAAGCACCATTCACCCGAATTAACAAGCTCGAGCGGGACTCGGTACGTCACTTGGGATACTAGTCCAGTTAGCAACCAATCTGCGCCGATCTTCCGATCAGCCGGGAGTTGAACCCGTCCCCTTCTACTATATCAGTCCTTCGAAGAAACCTTTATAGCGTGACATTCTCTTGCTGACAACGAATTGTCATGTGCATAACATTTCTGCTATTCTGAAACACACTACGACATTGTTATACAACCAGCTCTAATTGCTGTTTGTGGTAATGTGTTTTAGAATAGTGTTAAGACTGAGATTACATCTTAACCATAAGCACCTCTAGCATTACCGTACACCTTGCGAGTATACGTTCTCTAGACATCCACTAAGTCCATATCACTATGTAACCTAGTCTGCTTACAGTATCGCCGTTTTAAGTCAGGCAGTAGACTTGACGCCATATGCTATTCTACACCATCTATTCCGTTAACCTTGCGAGCTATTCGAGTGCGCTAACACCCTACGAAACTTCCAGTATAAACTAATGTTACCTTGCGAGCTTCATTAGACTTGATTGTGTTACCACTCAAGTATTAGATACTTTTCACATACGACCGAGGCAGTCTTTGCATTTTTGTTTAAATGATCGGATTTGAACCGACAGCATTCTTCTTAACAGGAAGATGATCTACCATTGATCTACATTAACCTACCGCGATGAGCTGCCTCAGTTGCTTCATACTCTTTTGGAATACAAAATACAACTCACCACATACCTTTTGCCTCGCGAGCTACTCAGTGATGTTTCACGATCGGTGTACTGTATTACTACAGCCCACTAACCATTTACATTGTATACGAGCTCTTAGGTGCGACCCCTCGAACAAGTACACTACCCTTTCTCATACCAACTAACTGATTGGTTTTATATGGAAGTCAGCACCACCTGTTACTTTTCACTGCCCCGTGTTCCTTGCGGCACGTCGAACAATGTTCTTTCCCATACATCAGCTTTGCTGTTACATCCACCGGTCTTATGAGTGAACGCTACCTCGCGGTAGTGAGCAGGCTTGTTTACGTGAACCATTGCTGGCGCTAGTATGTAGGCATTCTAGCTTTGGGTGTGTCGCCACACTTATTCTTTGTAAACGGCAAGCCGCCTACAGGATGATAAACCACCCTTAAATTCTTAACATGTGTCTATTTTAGCAAATTTTTACTGTCTTGTCAACATCTTTTTAAAAATATTTCTAAAACATTTGGAGCGGGTAGCGAGAATCGAACTCGCGAATAAACCTTGGCAAGGTTTCAGGTTACCATTACATCATACCCGCATATTTGGTGGACCGTCGGGGGATCGAACCCCGACCTAAGCCTTGCAAAGGCCCCGTGCTCCCATTATCACTAACAGCCCAAAAAATGGTCGGAGTACAAGGATTCGAACCTTGGACCCCCTGGTCCCAAACCAGGTGCGCTAGCCAGACTGCGCCACACTCCGATTATACTTTTCTTAGATACTCTCTACCAATTTTGCCTTCTTGAATTTCAAGCAGTGCAGAAACTGGCGCATTAACTTGGGTAGACATTTCGTCGTTCCTGTGTTTCCTTGCTATTTCTCTAGCTCTAACTGAAGCAATTAATACTAGATCAAATCTACCACCAACATTTTCAACACATTTATTAGTATCAATAGTTGGACCACGACTTAAAGTTTTTGCTTTCATATCTACCTTTTAAAATTGGAGCGGGATATCAGAATCGAACTGATGACCGAAGATTGGAAATCTGCTGTTTTACCATTAAACTAATCCCGCTTACTAACATTGGTGCCCCAGGTCGGACTCGAACCGACACGCCTTGCGGCACTGGCTTCTAAGACCAGCGTGGCTACCATTACACCACCGGGGCAAAAACTAACACTTTGGTGCCCCTACACAGAATCGAACTGCAAACTACGGATTACAAAACCGTCGTTATACCATTTAACTATAAGGGCAAAAACTTTCTATATTTTAATTGTACACTCTTTACAATCAAAGTCAACTAATATGGCGCACCGTAGGGGACTCGAACCCCTGGCCTCTTGCGTGACAGGCAAGCGATCTAACCAACTGAGCTAACGGTGCAAAATCTTTAATAAATTGTTTGAGGAAGTTCTTGACACGCATCACCAACTTGCGTCAAGACCTCATTACAGGCCTAGTAGTTCCGCCGCCTTCCTGGAGTTTGGAATAGTTCTTGCCCTTTGACTCGATGGTGTCTCGTCATACTCTAGAACCCTCCTGCTTCATGGGTATCAAGGCCGAGCATTTCTGCTACGCAATCACCTTTTCGTTCACCCCTAGCGGACTAGGTAACCTTAAACAACTTACTAAAAAACTTGGTACACGATACGAGAATCGAACTCGTCTTTCCGCCTTGAAAGGGCAGCGTCCTAACCGATAGACGAATCGTGCATTTAATTTGGCGGAGCGTCAGGGAGTCGAACCCTGTGACCCTTTTTACGTGATCTACGGTTTAGCAAACCGCTGCCTTACCATCCGGCCCACGCTCCTAAATTGGCTCCTCAGCGTGGGATCGAACCACGGACACCTTGATTAACAGTCAAGTGCAACTACCGCTGTGCTACTGAGGAATAAATCTGCTTTCAACTGTACACTTTTGTACACAGATGAAAACAGATTAATCTGTTTCCGTATTCAACTTTTTAAAGAACGTTTGTAAACTTGTTACAGTTTACGTAGTATAACACCGAAAAAGTTCTGTGTCAACTACTTTTTAAAATCTTTTTACTTGAACAACTCTGCAGCCGCTTTGTTGTTTAAGTAAGTGTCTATTGTATTGCCTTATTGCTTGCCTGTCAACTGTTTTTTTGTTGTTTTTACGCAACAAAAAACCCTGGGTGTTTAGTCCAGGGTTTTTAAAGTTTGTTAGTGCTTACTTACAACTTCATAACCCTAGTCATGGTGGCGTCACTGCCTGGATTCTCTGATCCAAGTGTTGTTGACGCTACGGGGGATAGTGTTACGAATAGCATTGAAAGCATTTCCTTTTTCATATATTTTATTTATCCCAGTTCTAAAAAACTACCTTATAATAGGCTCAAAACGGAGATTTGTCAACCAACCTCTTGTATGTTTGAAATGTTAAGTTCAACTGCTTGAACTCGATCATATCGAAAACTACGCCAGTTGTCAGCGTCTATGTCCCAAACATTGATTGTGCCAGGCTTGCTTGGCTTTGAACTGTTGGATGGACGTGACTTTTCTGGAATATAATTCAAACTTTTTGTACAGGTCATAATTCTTTGATCACCGTCTAGTTTGAGGAACGTCACTCTTAGGATCTGTTCTTTGAGCATCTGGGTCAGGGCTTCCTCTGTTGGGATCCCTTTTAGTGCCGCCATTGTATCTTGTACCGTAGATTCGGTCCCATCCACTGCTGTATTTTGCATCATCTGCGCCTTTTCTTCTTGCACTGCCTTTTCCTCCGTCACTCATTATCGTTTCTCTACAACTTTATCTGCTAAACCGTAATCAACCGCTTCTTGTGCATTTAAGAAAGTATCAAATTTCATTGTTTCAAAAAGCTCATCGTATTGTTTGCCTTTGGTGTTGTGTTTGACATACAGCTCGGTTAATCGCTTGTTGAGTTTTTTACTTTCTTCCATTGAACGAATAGCATCTTCAAATTGAAGTTCTTGTACATGAACTGAACCACGTGTTCCAGGAGTACCTGAACTAACTCGATGTATCATAGTACGGCTTTCAGGCAGTACTACTCGCTTACCTGCCGTGCCTGCTTGTGCTAGGAACGAGCCCATTGAACATGCCTGACCCATGACAATAGTACGAATATCACATTTGATGTACTGCATTGTGTCGTAGATAGCTAGTCCTGCGGTAACTGCACCGCCAGGCGAATTAATATATAGGTTAATGTCTTTGTCTGGATTCTCTGCTTCTAAAAATAATAACTGTGCTACAATTACATTAGCCATATTATCTTCTACAGGGCCGTTGAGCATAACAATTCGATCTTTGAGCAAGCGGCTGTAAATATCATATGAACGCTCGCCGCGAGTCTCTTGTTCAACAACCATTGGGATTAGTGGCATTATCTTCTTCCTTCGTAAGTAATAGTTTCTTTTGGGCCAGCAGTAGTAAACTCAAGACCTGCCATCGAGCCAACATAGTTATTGCCTCGATGATTAAATTTAAGTATCATTTTAATTTTTCTTTGTATACTTACACTAATAAGCATGCCTGGGCGAAATTCTAGGATTTCAGCTGGCACTATTTCATTTTTATCCGTGCAGTGCAGATCAACAGTATCTGCGTATGTTTTTTTAACTGTCATTATCTTAATTCCATTAGTTTGAGATTTAGTACAAAATTCTCTACTAGTAGTTTAACAATAATAGCCTTGTTTGTCAAGTTATCATTATTCATCTCAAGTACATGGGAAGCCATAAGTTCATAAGCATCATGTTCACTAATAGCTAACATGCCCCAGTCAATAGGATCTTCCATTTCAACTTCCATAGCAAGATCTACTAGAGTTCTTACATCTCGATTCATAACAATTTCCAGTCACCTTCAACACTGAAGAAACTAAGATCAGTTCCTCGCACAGTCTGAACAGGATAATTTGCCTCAATGGTTACAGGTTTATCTAGAAACTTTTCAAGAATATGACTTAGTTTGTTTTTGCCGTCTACGCTCAAACGATGCAGTACATTTTGTTCATTTACAAACCAGTACCAATTTAGATCTTGATTTTTAGTTTTGCGATGAATCTTATCTACAAATGTCAATGTCCTAGATTCCTTTTCGGGTCGAGCACGATTATGCATGGGCACTACTGTAGTTTTCTTTAGATTATCTATTATAGTATCTTCTTTATAAAAAGAAGGCAAGCGAATCATCATAGGCAAAAACTTTAATTTTAATTTTGTTGGATCCATGCTTAACAGCTCTTGCAGATCTACTCTAAAGTTACTCATACTCTGCGACTTCAATGCTAGAATAGTAAGTTTATTCCTGTAATACTTGCGAATCTGATTTGCTCGCTGAATTTGAAAATCGTTAGGAGCAGTTACCTTTAGGCCATCGAATCCTTTCGAATACTTAAGAGATTTCCAAGCTTCTCCAATTTCCCAAAGTGGTGCGTCTGCGTCAATAGCAGAAATAATAGAGGCTAACACATCGAATGGTGCATCAAACGTCTTTTCTTGATCTTCAGTCTTAACTTCAAAATCATCTAACCAGGTGTATTGCGCTGGTTTAATTTGTGCTAGTATCTGTCCAAGCTGTGTTACTGATGTCATATTCATGTCCAAAGTGATTGACGGATTTTAATTAGACGAATCATCATAGCTTCGTCTTCCTTTTCATAAGCCTTTTCGATCTTAGTAAGTAACTTGTGTGCTTTGTCGCTGGCCTTGCGATCTTCTGGGTCTTTTGAATTAAGACTTGAGAACATGCTACCAGGGTACTTTACACGCATAGCATCACAGTGAGCACTCCAGCCACTTGCTTCGTATGGGTCTGGACGAGTGCGATAGGTAACAGTCCACCAGGTGTAAAGTTCGATAATTTCTTTAGCAGCCGTAGCTTGGTATGTAGGCTCTGCTTTGTGCTTTTCACCTTCGTCTAACCATTCTTCGTTAGTTAGAGTTGATGCCCATTTTAAGTATTCCATACCAGCTTCTGGACAACGCCAAGTTCTCCAACGCAGCCATCCCTTGCGCCACCAAGGAGTTTCAAATTTAGTTTTAGCTTCGTCACTCCATATGCAGTGATGCCAGGCTTGCTCTATCTCAACAAAATCCACCAGCTCGTTAAAAAGGCAAGGAAGAAACCGATTGCCCACATCGCACCAATCCCCAGGCTTAATATCGCGAGCATGAGCAGTAAGGCTATGGCTGCGACTGACCCAACGATTATTAATATAATATCTAATGTCATTTAATTTCCTTTCAGGCCATGTGACAAAGTCTTGGATGTGTCCAAGTGCTTCTTCGGCTAACCAGTAGCGAAAGTTGTGTTTCATTTGTGCTTGAGTAGTCCACTCATCCCATTCTTCGGCTGTGCCGGCGCCGAGCTTTTTGGTGCCGCGAATCCAATCTGCAAACTTTGAGCAACTCCAATAATTACCGTGTTGAGCCATTTTGTACTTCCTTTAAACTTTCATCTCTAAACAGTTTAACATCTTTGACTGCACTTGTCAATGTATGTGCATAATTGATTGCCTGCTGTTCACTCATTAAAACAGTAGTTTCTGCACGAACATAACCTTTAGTCCAAACGTCCCATGTTAAGCGCAGCCTAGTAACAACACCGTTTACTAGATCTTTCCAAAACCAATCCCACTCTTGCAACCAAGGACTATTGATATCGTAACGCTTTTTAACTGCTTCAGTCCAGTAGTCAGTTTTAACTGTAGCATATGTGTTCACACTAACACCCATTTCGTCTGCTTCTACTTCTACAGTTAAAGCATGATCTGGTTGTCCGCATCCGCATACTACGTGATACCATTTTGAATTTCCAAAGTCGTTAGTTTTTAAAATACCTTCTGCTGGTGCTTGTGGCTTCATATTTTCTCTCCGCAATGTGGGCAATGCCTAGCTGTAGCATTACGCATTTCTTTTAGTGTCCGGTTGAGCTTTCTAGCATCAGCAGTAATCCTACGTATGCTTTTACGATCTCTGTCGCTTTTGGCCTTATCTAGTTCTTCTTTAAGGTGTAGCTTCATTTTAGCTAGCCTACCTTCAAAGATTTCAATGAAACCTGTTATACCAGGACTCTTGTCTGCTGGCGTGCCGCTCATTCTTCAAATCCTGACATTTTCATTTCTTGACTGCGTAATCGTTCTTGATGTTCATTCTCATGCAGATCACACAATGTTCTAATCCATCCGCCATTACGCTGTGTACCAGGAGCACCACACTCTTCGCAACTTGCATCTGCCCAGGCTTCTGCCATACGTACCATGCCTGCAATAGTGTCGTCGCCGCCTTGGTAGTAGAAGCGTAGTCCGCCAAACTTTTCTTTAATCTGTTCCACAGTTACTTGCGGAACTGCTTCGGGTATTGGATGAACATACTTGTTATTTTCTAACAGCCGTTTTCGTTGATCGTTTCGCCAATCTGCGTGACTTTGAATGTTAGCACACAATGCTTCGATAATAGGATACCAACCCGCACCTACAGCAAAGCCACCATATCTGCCTTCGAACATTTTTGGAAAACGTTCTTCCATGCGTTTAGCAAATTCTTCATACTCGTTGGTATCTTCCATTATATCTCCAAATATTCGTAATTAACACTTTCTGGGTTTTCTTGTAAAACTATTGCTCCGTTGGCTAAGTGAAACTTTCTAGCCATTTCTGTCTTAGGGCTTAATGTTACATACCGACTAACTTTTCTAGTTTGTTTGATATGTCTCGCAACACCAAATACTATGTCTCGACCTGCACCTTTGGTATAACTCCATACTGTATAAAACACAACAATATCACCATCGTTGTCGCAGAAGTTCATTAACTCTTGTTCTGTGGTAGGTACAGTGTGTGTATATGCAACACAGATTACGCCATGTACACTACCGCTAAAATCATCTTCTAATAACCAAACTTGATTGGGTTTTCTAATCCTAAACTCTACGGGTATGTGCGGACGTACAGGGTCATCTTTTAAATACGCTAAGTGAGAATCATGTGTTACATTAACCAGCATCAGCTTAGACCTGCTAGAAGTTTATATTTTTCCCAAGCGAGTTGTACTGAGGGGTTAGATGCAACTTCTGTTTCAGGAGCAAACGTTTCTAACCAGTAGTAGGGCAATCGTCGAGGGTGAGACCCAAACTTGCGAGGTTGGTGCAGTTTACCAGTTTCCCAAAGTTCAATGCTTACGCTACGAAATCGATCTTCATCCTCTGCAGGATAGTCCATCCATTCTGGATTACTAAGTGGGTTACCAAAAGTTTGGCCGCCCCCGTATCCTTCCCAGATACCTTTCCATTGATCAGCATCTCTCGGATCAAAATCAGTGCGAGTGATCAACACCAACACATCGTCAATGTCTACTTTTCCGTCAACAATATCACGCACACATCGGCTGTAACTCAGTCCAATCTTCATTTCGTACTCTCTTCGCAATAAGTTTATGAATGCCTGGGTTTACTTTTAATACATGCGGCATCATCTCATGTCTAATATAGTTACGAGTATAACAGATATTTGCATTACTGTCATCCTCTATATACTCAATGTTATTTAAATTTGTCCACAGTTCGAAGTCCCTCTTTCTGGTTAAGCGAAACGGTCGTACTACATTTTGCCGAGTGTACGGAATAATTTTTGCTGTACCATGCATACTACTCCAAATCCAAGTCTCTACACAATCATCCAAATGGTGTGCAGTTACTACAGTATGGCCTTTCCAAGCTTCACCATTGAACCAAGCATAGCGTTCATTACGCCACCATTCTTCTTTGCTCATATTTTTTGGACATTCGCCTTCAATAGTGTGTTCTCTGTATCGAACATCAGTATACTTGGTACGGCATTGTTCTCTAAGCCAAGCACCAGCTTTTTGTCCATGCTCAGTTTTATGATTAAAGTAGGCCACAGTTACACGATGATTTCTACGCAAGAAATCTAGTGCAGCCATTGAGTCTACACCGCCTGAACAGGCCAGTACAATATCACGAGGGAGTTTGCCCTGTAGCTTAATCATGTAATAACTTGTTTCTGCGGTGTGTTACGATAAAGACTAGTACCTCGCTCGCGAATTAGGTCCACAAGATACTGCGGATTGTCTCGAGCAATATCCATTAACTCTTCTTGCCTAATTGTATCAGTAGCAGTAAACAACCAAATCTCAGGACTACGTTGTGGATTGTATCTAGCTCTCAGCATCATAGCGTTAAGATTAACCGGAGCAGTTACCGTAGTATTCTTAAGATCAGCTAGAAGCTTTTGGCGCTCGTAGGTAGTGATGTCCCAGATTCCTTCAAATCCAAGACAGTCCCAATAGGCAAGAAATTTACGCTCTTTAATCATAATGGCTATCTACTAATCTTAACAATGTTTGATATTTTTCCCAAGCAATTCTTACACTTGGATTTTCATGTCGTATGCGAGTTTCTCGTTCAGCTTGTACTACTAGATTTGATACTCGACTTACGTTGTTATTGAAGAAATTGTTGTCATGTAACCCTGCTTTTGATAACCATTCGTCATGTTCTAATAGAGCACGGAATCGATCCTCAGGCAGGTGAATTTCTACGCACTTAACTTCATCGTAAGGAATAGCTTGATATATGTTAGGGTCGCTTTCACTCCACATCTTATAATCAATACGGCGACTTCTACGATGCATGCGCTTGCTTTCTTGTACATATGCATCATACTTGTGACAGAATTCTTTTATATCATTCATTTTTACAACCACCTTAATACGAACCAAACCATATCTTGCTCGTCAGCAAAGCAGAACCTATATTTTTTAGGAGCATCACGGCCGGCCCAAAAGAGACACCAGCGTCCAGATCGATTACCTATAGCTTCCCATCGAGCTCCAAACTGATCAATGCACCATTTACTGGCAGGTCCGTGTTTATGAGCATCAATTAGAACTTCATGATCAAGATGACGATATTCTATCACATCTGTCCGCCCCATCGAAGCATAAAAAATGTTACATCTTTTTCATCGATAAAATAGTATGCGTGAATTTCGTCAGTGATATAACTTGCATCACTTACGTCAGTAACATCATACCAAAAGAAAGTTTTGCAGTTGGCTTGAGCCCATCTTTTAATATCAAGTCCTCGAACACCGTGATGATCTTTGGGATCGCTAATAAGAACTCGTATAGCCTTGCTCATTAAATCCTCAGGCGGTTTAATTGAGCTTGGATCCCAAAAGAACACTAGTTCATCCTCGCTGGCTAGATAGTCTTCAACTGTGATAGGACGCTGTCTTTTCATCCCAGTGTCTTGAATCGTAGATCGTCGCTTGTATTTCATATCCGAGTAATGCGGTACTAATTCTAATACCAGCATGGTCCTGTCTGTGTGTTAATGAAAATGTAAAAGCAATTAGATCTGCACTTTGTATGACTTCAACTTCCCAGTGCTTGCGATCCCAAGGAGTATTACCATGCCAACAGCGAATGTTGCGCCATTTTTTGCTCCACGGATTCCTAATGCTAAAGTGTAAGTCAATCATTTTGTAGTTCGCCGCAAACTCTTTTAATAGTTTCTAAACATATATCGTCAAAGCCTGCGCCTTCCTCAACATCAGTGATAACGCCTAGCAGTTCATATGCTAGGTGTTTACGCTTTACTTTTTCTTTTTTTTTTGATTTCATCATTGCAGGTTTAGCATTATGAAACTCGCTAAAACTTTCCTTAAATGCATCTGGATCTTTTTTTGCATTATCAACAGCATTGCGAATAACATCTTCCATCAGTTCATTAAGTGTAATGTCACGCTCATGTGCCTGCTTCATAAGATCAAACAGCATATCATCGGGCAAGTCCAACGGAACGCTTACACGAGTGTCGTAATCTTCGCCATCACGAATAGCAAGTCCTTTTTGGATAAAGTCGTCGTCAGCTTCCAAATCAATCCAATTAACATCATCCCAGGCTTGATTGCCTAGTACACCACGATCCTCAGATTCACTGTCGTGGATGGTTTTAAACAAAGGGTTGATAATACGATATGCACGTTCGTTTTTATAATCGCATACTTCTACAGTATATACTGTTTGAGTTCTAGTGTCAAAAACAATATTAAAACTGTAGCCGTCATGATCACCATTCCAAGAACTTAAACTATAAGCGTCTGGGCCAAAACACATCCAACCGTAATCCCCGCCTTCGGTGATACGATAATCAACTAATTCCATCCATTCTTTTACTGTAAGCATTTTTGTTCCTTATTGTTTACTGATGTTTCATTATAAATGATGTTATCTCTTTTGTCAAACATCTGTTCGTTCATTCTTTTTTACTAATTCTTGTTCGCATTGTGCAATGGAGGCGTCAAGCATAGCAGTTGTGATTTCTTTGGGATTCATTCCAAAATGTAGTTTAATCATGTCTACTCCCTGCCCGCGACTGATCATATCACGCAACATGGGATTCAATGCTAGACAACATTCTCGCACAATCAATTCGGCGAACTTTTCTGGGTCAAACCCTATCAACTTCATTGCGGCTTTGTTAATTTCATCGTAGCCAGCGACTTTGGCTAGGGTCTTAATTCGTTCATTCATTCTTCAACTCCAAAATGCTGTTTAATCTGTGCCCTAGCATCGTCATACCCATGTAGATATAAATTAGACATACATTCCCGAACAATCAACTCGGCGAACTTTGTTGAGTTAAACCAAGCAGGTCCATACTGACGAGGCTCCCAACATTGGATTTCAAGTTCTTGAATTCGTTCGTTCATTCTTCAATCGCCCTACGAAAAATAATTTCTTGCCGAGCAAATGCATCCTGTTCCCAGGGCATATCTAAATATTTTGTTTTGTTGCTATAACGCTTGCCGGCCCACGTATAACCATTTTTGACACTTTTTAGTATGCCCTTGGCCATTTGACGGACATGCACCATTTCATGTGCTAGTGTAAACCCAATTTCTTTAAGATTACGATGTGGCTTAACTACAACAATATAAGAGTCTAACACGTCAACAGGAATAGTTGATCCCATATTAGCTGTTCCGTCATCTTCAATTTGGATTATAACAGCCTTACGACTTGAATCCAAACCAAGTTGTGTAATCAAACTAGGAAGAATAGCTTCTACAAACTTTTTATTTCGTTTACTACCGCTGACTTTGAATTCCATAGGATTCTTTCTGTGTTGCTATTTGTGTATTATAGCACAAAAGAAAAGGGTCGTCAAGACCCTTTTCTTTATACAGACATTACGTAGTTTTATTTTCGTCTTTCTGCTGTATCATAACGCTGGGGGGATATGATTCAAATGTCCATATCTTTACTGGTTTCCAATATTTATGGATCATATTGTTTATAGCGATGGTTCCTGCTACAACAATAACAAATCCTAACATTATTAAAATACTTCCTGCTAAAAATACAGCCGCTTGATTCATATCCATAATTATTTGTTCATCATTAATGCATTAAAGTTACTGGGCACAACAATGGTCTGTACCTGTCCGTTCTTAATACCTTCACTGATGTTCAACATGGCCTGTGCCTGCATGAACTGAATACTTGCACCTGAGTTGTTGGCTAGTGCTGCCATTCTACGGCTTTCGGCTTCAGCAGTCTTAACTTCAACTTCCTTCTGCTTCAATTCGTTCTTGCTTCGAACCAATGCGTTAGCACTTTCAACAACACTGTCTGCTGGCACAACGTTACGAATCAGCACTTGGCTAATCATAATACTGCCGTCCAACTTTTCGTCTGCTAGGTTTCGAACAATTTCTTCCTGGATGAACTTTTCCATTTCACCGCGGTTGTCTGCCATATCCAGTGCTTCGTACTTACGTGCGGCCTTGTAGATAGCATTACGAGCATTCTGAACAATGTAGTTGTACATCACATAGGTGTCGCCTTTGAACTCTGCGTGAAATGCTCTATTCTTTGTAGCGTACAGTTCAGACACTTGTTGTGGATTGATGTTGTAAACAACCACAGCATCCAAGTCTTTCATTGTTGAGTTGTCTTTGGCCACTGGAGTCATATTCTCTAGTGTAACATTAACATCCTTGATTGGAAATGTTAGCACATCACCAATCAACACTTGATTGAACGAGCCGGGCAACAGCTCACCTGGCTGTACCTGTTTGTCAAATCCAACTCGTACACCAACTTCACCAGTTTCGATACGAGTACATCCAGTAGCAAGAACTGCGGCGGCAAGAACTGCAAGAGTAAAAATACGTTTCATTGTGTTTCCTTAGAATAAAATTACGATTACCATCATCACTAGAACAGCTAGTAATGCGACAATTGTACTGTATGCTACAGTTTTTGTCAAGGCCCATTTCTCTTTTCCTGACATTGATCTTACAGCAGTAATGCCAAAATAGAAAATAAAAGATAAGATGATAAATGATAGAACAATTTTTGCCATTAGTGATTTTCCTTTGTTAAATTTGCAACCAATAAAAATTTTTCAAATGCCTTGCGCACAGCATGATTTGTCATTAATTTGTCTGCCTCTTCCTGCATGGCTTTGACCCCAGCTTCGGCAGCATCTCGAGCAGAACCATGTGAAAACATGAAACGAAATTCTTCCGGCACGTCAGAAATAAATTCTTTCCATTTGCGTTGAGTGTGTTCGTCTATCTCTCTGCTCATTGGGCGTAGTTCTGTAGCTTCCTGTATCTTACGACAGATAGCATCTTCAGCAACACGCCCAGCGGCAATCATAGCCGCATAGTTTGGATCAATGTTAAAACGTCTACTGCCACCGCCTGGGTAAACGGACACTAAATGATCACCTTTGGGAAACGCATCTAATAGTTCGTTGTCGTATTCTGATACAGCTTCGTACTTGCGTCCAATTTTTTTATAGAAAATAACTTTCATTTAAGAGACCCACCGTAAAATAAACATTGTAGCATCTTTAGAATCTTGAAACAACCACACTAAGCCCATTGTCTCAAAAGGTCCTTTGACATTTTTCTCAACCCAAGTGTCAAGAACTTGCCCTGTTTCTTGTGTCATTGGTTTGAGCACAATTTTAGTCCAACCTAATTCAATCAACATTTCGGATAAGATATGAAAGTCTATCTCGTCGGACATTCGCTTACCAGCCCGATTAATGATATCTTGTTCTATGTTCATGTCCACTTTAATATAAAATGCGTTAGAGTTTTGTCATCTGATATTTCAACTGTCATACCCTGCGTTTGTGCTTTTGGATTATGTCTGCACCATTCTACAAGAGCATCAGCATGTTCTATCCAGTATGCTAAATCAGTTAAAACTATTATGTGTTTTTCTGTACCGGTAAGAGAAGAATCGGCCACTATGAACCGATTCTTCTTCCAGTCAGCAAAGATATCTTCGCTCACGTTAGACTTCAATTATGATGTTTGGATTCCAACCTGTGTCTTCGCTGTAACCATCGTTTTCATAACCACGTGGGTTACACACAATTCGTGTTTCGCCAATCATATAATCAAACGGATGATGAGTATGTCCGTGTGTCCACAGTTTGACTTGTGGATGATCCAAAATGAACTCACTCAAATCACTGTGATATGCACCGTTCATCAAAAACTCACTTGCATATGTAGGGTGTATGCTTTGCAAACTAGGACTATGATGTCCAACTACTACACAGCGTTTGTCTTTGTGTTCGCTAAGAATATGCTTAACATACTGAAGCGTTTCACGGTGACGAATAACTGTGTCAGCAGGTTTTAACGGAGTGAATCCTCTTTCATCGTTTTTAATGATGCGGAAATCGTTCATCATATCACGCACAGCATGCAGAGTCAACGGATCATGCTTGTTCATGTCAGTCCACAAAGTTCCGCCGACAAACACAACATCGTCAATAACTTTAACATCACGCTCTAAGAAGTAGACATTAGGAAACTTAGCACACTCATCTCTGAGGTACTGAATACCTTTAACCCACTTGCCATGATAGAACTCATGATTACCTGCAATATAGATTACATGTGGAAACAAGTTGCTCATCCGCTTTAAGAAATCACGGAAGGTGGCTACTCGTTGTTGCTTGCGACCAAGGTCAGCAAACGCACCATGACTATAAGGATTGAAATCAAAGTTTGGATGGTCGTGCAGATCCTCAGCAACCATAATGTCGCCTGAGAGAATCAGAACATCAGCATTGTCTGCGTTCTTAATATCGTAGCAATCAGAAAACTCTAAATGCAGATCTGATACAACTGTAATTTTCATTGTTATACTTTATATAATTTAACGTGATTAAGCCTAGTCTCAGGAACTTCAAAAGTTCTATTTTTTCCGTGTCCTTTAACTTTGGCTTTAAACTTCTTTCTTTCGTCAACTGCGTGTTCGTACTTGTTCATAAAGCTAACTAGGTTACCCATATAGTCAGCAACATAGTTATAGCTCTGCCATTGCTCTGAATAGAATCGGCTAAGAATCTTCATTACACCTTCAATGGAATCGCCTTCTTTGCCTATGTCTTGACTAGCATGATATTCTGTACGCAACAGCTTCTTAAATTTATTTTCTTCAACTTCGCGCTTTACCAATTCTGGAACATAGGATAAGACACCTAGTTTTCCGCCGTCCACTTCGTCCAAATTAACTGCATCAAATACATCTTTCTGGAAGCCAGTGAGTTGATTGCCAATAACACCTAGAGTATAGCGTCTAAAATGTTTAAGAGCAATGTCTACATTTTCATAGTCATCTTCTGTTACTGTTAACGGAATATGGTCTGGTGGAATCCACTGCGAAGGTTCAGCGTAATGAAATTTTACCAGTTCTTTATTTGCAAAACGAGTCTTGTTCTCAGGTTCGTTAAAACGTTCAGTAACTTTAACATAGCCACTGTTTCTAGCCTGAGCCGCAAATGCCACAGCTAGTACTTCCTGAGTTTTGAACATTTTTTTCTTTAGGGGCTGTACTCGAGTCTTAGGCCTAGTAAGAGCTTCGTCTTCTTCGTCAGCAAGCTCGTAAGCCATTTCCATATACTTGAATTGTTTTTTGCTCATTGCGCCCCAATCAAGATCGTTTGGGTCAGGAAGTTTGCTCATAGTATGCCTCTCAATGCCTAAGTAATGTGTATATTATATACTCAAATATGTTAGCTGTCAAGTTATTTTTTGAAAAGATTGCCCACTGTTGGACTTACTGCTTCCCACATGTTTTTGGTAAAGTTTCTTTTCATAAAATTTTGGATAGCACTAATGTACTGCAAATTATTTGGATGATTAATTTGTTCATCAGTCCAGCCCAATTGTTTAGCTTCGTCTCGACTAACAATATGATCATGCTGAGGTTCGTGAAACAGTTTATCAATGCCATCTTCTTTAACTACTTTGTTTTCACCTTTACCAAAGTCAAACAATCTGTAAACACCAACTCCGTCCGTCCAACCGTCTAGAGTTTTAGCATACATCAGCTGAGCCTCTGCATCTGACCAACGATACTTGAGTCTAAGATCTTGAACTTTGACCCATTTAAGATCTTTGCGTTTTGCAAATTCAGAATAAATTCTGTCGCTGATGTATGTAGCTTCACACAACCCTTTGAAGGGATTCTGCTTGCGTTCCTCAATCAGAGCATTGACTTTTGTATAGTCATTGCACATTAAACAAGGTCCAATTCAAACTCAAACTTTTCTTCAGTCCACTGTGGCTCATTCCAGTTCCAGGTTACAGGGCCACCGTAGGCTTCGCAGAGCTGTCGAATACCTTCAGCAATCACCATAGGCTCAAAACGGATAGAATTGATTTCGTTATCTTCTTTGCACTTCTTTTTAATTTGATCGTGCAGTTTGTTACCATGATTGTCTTTGGGCAACCAAGTTTTAATTGCCTGCTGAATAGCATAGTCCATTAGCATAGGATTAATAGTGTTATCCTGCGCTTTAAGAAACTCCATCAGCCCCCAGCTATTAGCAGTTTGAAATGTGCTGGTAGGGAACATCACAGCATTTAGCTCAATAGCACGAGTAGAAATGCTAGGGCCGTAGTCTTTCCAGTACTTGACCATGTTACCAATACCTGTTAGCACCTTGCTGTTAATGCTTACTTCTTTGTCACCCTTTTCAACTACAATAATATCGTTGCGTTGAAACACATCATTCATGTCCATGCATAGTTGGTCTTCAGGATCAACAGAGAACTTAGCCTGTACGCTTGCTTCGCCTCGTTGCACACGAATACGAAACTTGTCAAAGTCAGAACATTGCAGACTATTAATATTGATAGCCGCATATTGTTGAACGTCCCAGTATTCGTCGTCACTTAGGATGTAGTTAAGAGGAACTTCTTCAATTCCAAAAAACATACATGCTAGTGTACGGTGTTGGGCATCATTAACAAAGATGCGTCCTTGCGAATCTTTTCGCCCCACACCTGGAAATACTAGTCCGGGTTCAAATTGAAACACTAGATCAACAAGAATGTGTTTCAGAAAAATATCTCTTTGTTTTTCTGCGTTCTTGTATAGTTCTTCAACTTTAGTTAGCCCGCCAAAGTAATTTAATGGTGGAGTATTATGAATACTGCTTGCATTCAGTAGACTGTTTAATTCGGGCAAGTCAATTCCACGCAACGGATTGTTTGATCCAAGATTTGATAGCACACGGAAGCACTCCACTAACATGTCTTCAAAGCTAGGAGTTTTACCTAGTCTACGAGTACTAATATAAACGGGGATGTGTTTGATACGCTCTTCTTTTTCTTTGAAAGAGAGCGAGTTCCATTGAACGCGATCTTTTTTGGGACCAAGTAGTTTGAAAAGATCTTGTCCAAAAAGATCAGTTACTTTTTTTGGGTAAGCCATGTGTTGCCTTTAGTAGTTGCCTATAACAGTACATATTATAGTATCAATCTAAACGGCAGTCAACCTTTAATATATTCTATCTCTTCAGAAGTTATATCGTCGTCTACGTGACGTGTGTCAAAAATGATGTTTTTGGTATGACCTCTAGAATCGATCCATCTGGTATACAATCCGGGTTCACGTCCAAATGCTTCAATTTCCCACGGACTATCCCAATAGTCAAATTCGTCTGGGTAAAGTGTGCCTTGGAATTTGGTAAAACGGGCAGGACGGCTCATGTATTTCATTTCACCTGTTGCATACTGTTTTACATGTACCATTTCATGGCATATGGTTCTAAGTTTTTTGCTTAATTTTAATGAGTTGTTAACTCTAATAAGGAACTCTTTTGGGCGGGATTCTTCATCAACATACTCGCAATCGCCATCATACTGATTGTCAAGATCTTTAATAAATTCTATACGGATCAACAAACCGTCTGCAAGGCGCTTGCTCATGAGCATTTCTGCGCAGAAGCGAGTCAAATCCTTAACGATTTTTTGGGTTTTTCGTGTACTTCCTTTGGTGTAGATCTGCATGGTACTTCTCCAAAACAGTAGAACTATTCACTACTGTATTTACACTTTACACGAAAAAAATTAACAGTCAAGTTTATCGGAGTTAAAACCCAATATTATATACGGAATGAAATACGTCCTTTGGATAGATCGTATGAGCTCATTTCTACTTTTACACGATCTCCTGCTACTAATCGGATTTTGTTTTGACGCATACGTCCGCTGGTGTAGCAGACAATCATGCTTTTGTTCACATCTAATAGTACGTTAAATGTTTGATTTGGTAAAACCTCTACTATTTCGCCCTCAACTTCTAGTAGATCGTCATTCTTTGGCATCTGTTTCTTTTGCCTTTTCTATAATAATAGTGCCCTGATCACCCCATAAAACTTTTACTCGATCGCCAGGTGCTAGCCCTATAGCATTAGATACTTCTTCAGGAATTTTCATTAGACAGTTCTCAGGATCTGTGGGAATGTCCTCAAAAATATCCTCTGCTTTAAATACCCAGCGTTTAGCTTCTTTTTCTTCCATTTTTTTCTCCATGATTAAGTACTTATATTAAAACTCTAAATCAGCCGCAACAATAAAGCGATCTTCTTGACTCTGCAGAATTCCTGGACGATGCCAAGTTTTTCCGGGCCAAATGATCCAATGCCCTATTCGAGCTTCAGCGAAGTGATGTCCAGGGTTTTCTGGCCCTTGCGGAGCGAACTCGGTTCCAGCAGTTGACATATCAACACCTGATGGTAATTGAAGATAGTATACTCCGCTTATAACTTTAGAATCTTGTCTAAGATGCTGATGCCAATAAGTATTTCTATCTTCTACGGTGTAGGACAGTGATGTCATATACCCCCAGCTTTTAATTGTTTTAATTGGAACGTCTCTTTTTAGATAAGCAAAACAACTCCAAATAAAACTCATTTTTAGATTAGTCCATTCTTCTCCAGGTAATCCAAAAATATTTACATTTGTTTGATATCGAGGACTATTTGTCCAATATTGTCCGTCAGCTACCAACCGTCGGATGTTGGTGACATATTTTTCTCGTTGGTTTGGACCAATGAGATTATTCCAGTCGTAATATTCGTATTCAATCATAAGATAACTATAACATTATTTAAACATTAAGTCAAAAAGAACCCCACCGAAGTGGGGCAGCTTTCTAGAACATTTTTACTATTAACGATTCATCACGTACATTGTGATTTCGAAACCAAAACGCATATCAGTTGCTGTTGGTGTTGTCCACATAATAGTTCTCCTTGTTAATGAAATAAGTACTGTCTTGCATTAGTACTTATAAACATTATACTGACAAAACTACCTAAAGTACATAGTGAAAATCATTAATTCACTATCGTGAAATTAGCTATTCAAAACCTTAGCAACTGAGTTCATCACACTAGCAATACGACCAATGTCACGAAGCTGTTCAACAGTGTATCCTTCTGTCTTCAATGTCTCGTAATGTGCCTTAACACAGAAGTGACACTTGCCCACAATACTAGCAGCCAAACTAAATGCTTCAAAGTTTGCTTTAGTTGTTCCGCCGTGACTTGCAATAGCGTTCATACGTAACTGAGCAGGCAATCCTTTGAGTGCAGGATCATCAGCCATCTCAACGAATGGGTACCACACGTTGTTCTGTGCCATAATGCTTGCGGCTGTCATTGCTGACTCTGCATGTACAGGAGCATCTGCTAACAGGATGCTTAGTACCTTGCCGTTACCTGTTGCGGCTAGTGCAGCCACAGCACAACCCAAGGCTACATCTGCGTCTAGTGTACTGCGTACTAAAACAGCATCAAGATTTAACTTGGTATCCTTTGCATAGTCTGGTAGTGCGCCTTTTATTGTTTCAATAAAACTCATCGTGTTTGATCTCCTAAGATTTTATATCCACGTCCAGTAGGATGGATTCCGTCTGCACTCATATGGCTTTTTGGTCTAGGCAATATCACATCACCGTATTCTTTGGCAATGCGTACAATAGCATCGTGCGGAATAGGTTTACGATCTTGTCCAGGGTCAATCCAAAATACTCGATCGCCCTTAACAGCTTCTCGCATTTTACGAAGTTCTGCTTCTGTCTTGACGCCTTTGTGATCATTGGCTCCTAGACTAATAATAATAGTTTTAGCAGGTTGTGAGGAGGCTTTAGACAAATAATCTTTGTTCCATTGCCAACTGTTCCATCCACCTTTTGAATAACTTACGCACTCTGGTCTAGCCATTGCTGTACCAACTGCAATGCTATCACCTACTATTAGGCAGTCTAACATTATAGAGTCTCTCCCCCGACTGTGCGATTACAAGCGCAAAGTTCGCCAGTTTGTAGCGCATCCAATACACGAAGTGTTTCTTCTGGGCTACGACCAACGTTTAAGTTGTTAACAGTAACGTGTTGGATTTCATTGTTTGGATCAACGATGAATGTTGCACGAAGTGCGGCACCTGCTGGTGCGTAGAACACGCCCAACTGTTCAATCAAGCTCAACTCGCCACGCTGTGTATCAGCAAATTGTGTATGAGTAATTTTCTTTAGATCTGCGTGAGCATTTTGCCAGCTAACTTTGCAGAACTCATTGTCTGTGCTACCTGTGAGCAATACTGCATCGCGATCAGCAAAGTCTTGTGCCAATTTGTCGTAGGCTACAATTTCTGTAGGGCAAACAAATGTAAAATCTTTTGGATAGTAAACGATTACTTTCCATTTTCCTGCAAAACTCTCGTCTGTAATTTCAAAGAACGCATCTTCTGGTTGTCCTGGCTTAACACCTGTGACTGCAAATTTTTCTAGTTTATCACCAACTGTTTTCATATACTTCTCCTTAGTGTGTGTCATGAAATAATAATTATCAGTTTAAAATTACCTCAGTGTAAATACTGAGTTTTCTACCTGAACAAGTTTATTATACATGTATTTACAATAGAAATCAACTACTATCCAGCAGTTTTTCATTGTATTTTTTAATAACGATCATTGAAGGAATCAATAAAGAAAAATAGCAGTCATTAAAAAAGGCCCCTTCGGGCCTTTTTTTTGAACTAATAAGTTTACAGTTCTGGTTCTGGATCTTGTACTGGCATCGGTTTGCCTGTAGCACTCATCATAGGTGTTGAAGTTGGAATAGTCCCCCAACTTGGTACAGCACTCATTGGAGTACCACCTAATGGCTGTGCGCCAAAACTTGGGGCTGCTGGCTTATTGAAACTAGCAGTTGCTCCGCCAAAACTTGCACTAGCACTAAATCCGCTAGGTGCAGGTGTTGTTGGTGCTGGGCTTACTGTAGGTGCTTTATTAGCTGCATCTAATGCTTTGGCTCTTAGATCTTTATCACCACCTGCTAACATAATACCACTTAGTGTACCTGTTAAGAATGTAGCAATTGGAATAATTAATTCAAAGAATTTTTGATCAATTGGACTAATTGCGTTTAAAGGCTGTGTTACAAATATTAATGAATACAGCACAACAAATACAATACCGAATAGTGTCAGTGATAGACAAATACCGATAAAGAATTTTAAGCGAGCCATTAATTGCTCTTCAGTATAGATAAAGTGTTCTCCTGTATCTTCATCTTTTTTAGTGAATTTTTTTAGTAGTTCCATTATTTGCATTCCTTAATATCAATTTTTGAAGTAGCTGGTTTACTCATTGCTGGAGTATCCCCGTCCTTTGGTGGTCCTAGTCTAGGATCTCTACCGCCTTTGAATATATGCTCCGGGCATGTTCGTGTTACATCACATCTCGGTAGCTGACATTCTGCTTTCTCCCAATTGTCTGGGTTTTGGCATGGGTAACGGAATCTATCACCATCGCTGAAATATGCTAATCCTAACGGTAACGCTAGAAGTAGTATTATCCATTTAAATAGTTTTAAGTCACTGTTCATTCCCTCTCCTTTGAACTAAAAGTGTCATTGTATTTACCAAATTCTAATTTTTGGAGTGGCTACAGCTAAATACAATAGCAGAGCGTAGGGGGCTTTTTTTATGGATTTTCTAACATTAGTAGGAGATGTTGGATTTCCGATCGCAGGGGCACTAGCGGCCGGAATCTTTGTGTTTATCTCGCTGAAGTTTATTCTAGCGGGCGTTACTGGATCAGTAAAAACACTAAAAAACATTATTGCACAGCTTGATAATCGTGTACAAACTATGAACAACGATCTAGTAAAGATCGATGCTCTCATGAGCTATGCACTAAAAGTAAAACCTAACGTAGACCGAATTGCGGCTAACGAAGGTAAGAACGATGCAAGGAGAGACTAATGTTAGATGATATTGCAAAAGCAATTAATGAGTATGGATTTCCTATTATTGCCGCAATGGGCATGGGATATTTTATCTACTTTATATGGAAGTGGGTAACTGAGGAAATAGATCCTATCATAGGTGAAACAATGGGTACGCTGATTAAGTTAGTAGATCGTGTACGAATGTTAGACAACGACATGATTCGCATGAACACAAAACTAGCAATGGTGCTAGAACACAAAACAATGCTTGATCAACAACTTAATAACGATGATCGAGCAGAATTAGATTTTATTATTAACAAATATCAAAGCCAAAGTCAGAAATTTGACAGTACAGGTAAGTAAATTATTTACTTGTCGCTATAAAAACGCCGTTCCAATCTTTAGGTAGAGTTTGAGTCTGCTGGAACTCACAACGCTCTATCCACATGTCGTAATACTTGTCCATTTTGCCGTCAAACTGACCTTTTAGTTGTTTACACATGCTAATAGCCGTACTAAACTTTTGTCCTCTGTATGCACCGTGCATTGATTCGTGTATTTTTTTAGCAACATGATACGTATCAGTGATATCATCTAATACTGTATAGATAGCAATTCCTACACTCTTACCTTTTACAGCAAGATCATCAATCTTAAGGAAGAAGAAGTCATCTCCACAGCGATCAACTGTTGCGCCGCCAACTAGCAACAAGCATCCATACTCTTTACATTTACTTTCAATACGGGCAGCAGTACTAACAGCATCACCTAGTACATCGTAGCTGTGTCTTGCAGTTGATCCCATCTCTCCAATATATCCCAACCCTGTATTAATACCAGCACCCATGCCAACGGCAGGTCTTCCTTGAGGTATAATGATTTCTTCATTAAATTTCTCCACTGCTTTAAGCATCTTCAATCCTGTGCGTACTGCTGTAGCAGGATGGTTCAAATCTTCAATAGGTGCATTATGTATATGCATACTAGCATCACCAATGTACTTAATAATCATACCGTCTGCATCTAGTACAGGTTGTGTAATGGCATCCATGTAGCCGTTCATTATTTTTGTAAGACCTGCAACGTCATCTCCAAAACTTTCACCTAAGGGTGTAAAGCCGCGTAAGTCTGAGAACAGTATACTGACTTCTTTCTTAACACCCTTCTTAATTAAGTCTGGATTTTCTTGTAACAGTCTAACTACTGTAGGGCTAGCATAGCCTGCAAATTGTTTCTTGATTGCTTGTTTCTGTAAGAACTCGCTTATAAACTTAATGCCATAAGCATGAAGCATAACCAGAACAAGCCCGACCACAATACCAGTTGAATCGAAGAGCCAACTAAACTGTGCATAAGCATAGGAGCCAGCGAATACACTAGTCCCAATAATAACAACACCTGAAATAATACCAACATAAGTCCACCTTGTTAAGAATAATAATAGTATACCTGCTAATACTAGTGTTAAGATTTCTACACCGTTGGCATAATCTGGTCTCTGTATAACTATACCGTTAATCATTGTAGCAATAACACTAGCCTGCACAGCATGTGGGAATACAGCACCCATACTGGTTGGTACAGGATTACTGATACCAGCTGCGGTTGGACCAACAATAACAATAGCACCATCTAGGTTTTTAGGCAACTCAAGTAAACTAACATTTTTACTTTGTTGACTCCAATCAATCCATACCCGACCTAAGTTATCTGTAGTAACAGGACCAAACTTAGGTATACGCATTTTTTCAACACCGCCTTCAAAAAGTTTGATTTGAAAGGTTGAATCGCCAGCTGCTACTCGCAGTGTTTCCATAGCTATGCTAGGATAAAGTTTATCGCCAACTGCAACGATAAGAGGTAATCGACGATTCACTCCGTCAACTTCAGGCATAGTTGATACAATACCAATTCCTGCTGCTGAATTTTCTAACTGCGGTACGTTAGCAATAAGGCCCGGGTATTGTACAATTTGATCTAACCACTCTGGCCCTAGTACAGCACTGCCTGGGTTGCGTGGTATATTTTTAGTTTTATCAGCAGGCACTGATCCTAGTACTACAGGATATTGTTTAAGAGCTGAGGCAAGAGTTGAGTCGCCACCAGTGCGATCAGGCTCAGCCATAAGCACATTGAGAACGACAAGGCCAGCACCACGATCATACAAATCTTTAATAATTTTAGCATATTCTGCCCTGGGTAATGGCCATTGGCCGTATTTGTCTAAAGCAGCTTCGTCTATGTTAACTGTATAGATGTTATTTTCTGTAGGTGCTTTAGAAGTAATTAATGTATCAAAGTAGCGTAGTCTTACACTTTCAACGAATGTAGGATCTGCTATTCGTATGCCTACTACTAACGCTAGAGTTAATAGAGCAGTCCATGGACTTAAAAGTATTTTTTTAATCATTATATTGACGTACCTAGTTTAATTTTAGATTCTGTGCCTACTCCTAGTATGCAACTAGTTTCAGGAGTCATTTTAAGTAATGTCCAAGATCCTTCTTTTTCATTGATCCATAAACTGTAGGCACTATTATCACTAGAATGCTTTCCGCCCCAGGTTAATATTTCTTTATAATTTTCCCCAAGGCTTTTTATGATCTTTTCAGTACTGTCACACAACAAGGGATAATCATATCTAAATTGTGCATTGACTGTGCTAGACAAACAAACTAATAAAATTAATAATATTTTTCTCATGGTCTTTTTACCTCCACATCGTGTAGTGAGCCATCTTCTTGTGTCCAATTTGGCAACAGCTTATTAAAAATACGACCATATACTCCTGCCCTACCGCTAGACCCTTGTACATCATATTCTATCACTTGAATCTTATCGTCGTATGTTATTAAGAAATCTTTTATTATAGCAGTGATAGCTGATATAACTTGTGCGGAGTTACCAGTTCCGGTCATGCTAGTTTTGCCGTCACCGTTAAAACTAATTTCCCAGTAACCACGGTAGTCAACTTCTTCATTTTCTTCTTCATCATCGTAGCCTACTACATCACGGTCTGCATCTACATGATCGTATTCTGAATTCTTTGCTTTGAATTCATACAGCACATTGCCCACAGTAAATTCAGCAGTGGCCTGACGCTCACTGCGATAAGTCCATTTCCACGGCACTGAAGTTGCCGCCATTAGTTCATTTATTTTCATTTTCTTTTGTCCGATGTTGGACCTTTAGGCATGTAATCCTTACCATAACTAATACGACTGCCTGTGATAGTTTCTAGTGCAACGTGTAATGCTGTGCCGCTTAGATGTTTACGTAACCACTTCTCTGCTAGATTATTAATAATCTTTTCATTAGCATAAACACGCCCGCTACCTTTTGTACGATCGTGTACATAAGCATGACATGCTTCGTGAGCTGCAATCGCAACATCACGAGCAGCCTTGCTTTCTAAATTTGGAATATTAATACTGCCGCCAGGGCCAGATTCTTCGGTATCTTTAAACATTGGTGTTTCGTTACTGGGGTAGACATAATACATGCCGGGCTCTAAGTCATCATCGTCGTCTGTTACTCGACTTCTACCTAATATATCTTGAATAGCTTCGTATGCAGTCCATAGCGTCGGTGCCGGCGCTCCACCAACTTTAGTAGTAGGCAACATTGGCTTATCTTCTGGATCAAAGTCACCGTACCGCTGACGCAATTCATCGTCGCTAGCTTCTGCTTCTTGGATTATTTCAAGTATTTTCATATGAAGTATTTACCATAAAAAACCCGCCTGGCGGGTTTTTTATTTCTAAACCTACTAGTTAATTTTGTGTTACAATAAGAGTGCTGGTACTACCTTTATTCACGTTTTGAATAATAGTCTGCCCATCTTGAATTAAGGTAAATGTAATGTTCTTTGTTGTATCAAATGTTGCTGTGGTATTGTGTGTACCTGCCTTGTATAATGTAACCTTAGTTTGATCATCATTAAAATAATACAACAAGCCTAATGGTTTGTTTGCTGAGTATCCTGGTAATATTGGATTGTCTAATTCATTGCTCAACAAACTAGCATTTTGTCTATCAAGTTCATTTAATTCATTAAATGCTAATAGGTCTGCATTTAAATCATTTCTATCTAACTCATTTTTTTTATCTAAAGAATTTTCATCTAATGCACTAAACTTTAACAAATCGATATCTAGTTCGTTAAAATCTAAAATAGATTTTTCTTTCTTAGCTAGGCCAGCCTGTTCTGTATCTGCAACTTCTTTAGGTTTGCTAATGATCAACATGTTGTTAATGTTTGCTTGGTCTAATTTTACAATTGTAGGTTCTGTAGGTACTGTGTAAGCACTGTTAACTAATGTAGCTTGATATGGTACATCTAATATCACAACACCTGCTAGATTTCTAACTTCGATAGCACCAGTAACACAGCCTCCGTTTGGAGAACAACTAGGAAGTAGTACTACAAGACTGCGTCCTAATTCATCTACTGTCATAGAAAAATCAGTGCCTCGCACAGCAATAGTAGCGGTAGGTGTTTTGATAGCAACCTGTTGCGGATTATTTTTTGCTATTTGTCCGCTTGCATAACGAGCTGTGCCTAAGGCCATATTGATGGCTAATTTACCAGAACCTTTTTTTGGATCATAGACAAAATCATCTATGATCATTTTACTGTGTTCTGTAAGTTTAACTGTAGTTTTATCTTCAAAGGTTAATTCAGCTTTGGCTTTAGCTGTGGAGATGGTGTCATTCATCTCCACACCCGTGTTTAGACTAGAAGGAATACTTTTCTTATTCCTTACAATTTCTGTAGGCCCAGTCTGTTCAGTAACTTTACCAACACCGGCAAAGCTATTAATCGGACTGAGTAACAATAACGTTATTATTAGAACCGTTGCTGGTAATAACTGCATTTTTAGCGAATACTCCACTCTGTGTTAGTGTCACTGCATTGGCAAGTTGATTAGTGCCACTGCCTGAAACTGTTATTTCTCCATTATGTAAACCTACACCTGATGCTGTATGTGTTACATTGTTGTAATCGCCATTAATATTAATTTTACTCTGCACAACGCCACCACTTAACGTCTGTATAGTATTGTTGCTATTACCTGTAATTTCAGATCTAATAATACTAGCATTACAACTTGAACTTAATGCAGTACCACAACCGATAGTTTGATTGTTGTTGCTACCATCTGCTGAAACTACTATGGTAGATCCTGTTCCATTAGATTCATTGTTAACAATCATACTAAGTGTATTGCTAGCACCAATTTGACTTATAGTTACATTATTGAGATCGCCACGAATTATAGCAGCATCATCAACGTTGCCGTTGCCACCAACATTACCGTTTACTGTGTTGCCTGCTCCTGTTTGTGTAATAGATACAGATGTATTATCACCGATCTGATCAACATAAACATCGTTGGCCCACGCCCCCGATGACAGCATTCCAGCCATCATTAGAATTGTAAGTACTTTTCTCGACAACTTACCACCGCCTGTGATTCTTTTTTTCATTTTTCGCTCCAGATGCAAGTTATGTTTGTTAATGCATCTAATTTTAAGTTTAATAAAGACTTTCTCCTATGCTTAACTCTCATTTTGGTCTGTGTTCTGAAAGCACGTCAGCTCGCACATACCCCTTACGCTTCTCTGCGTCTACTACATAATGCCACCCCTCCGGACCTGGAGAAATGATATTAAATTCTGTTCCCTTTTTCAATTGCCATGTTCGTTGACTTTTTTCATTTGGTTCTTTGTATACAAACGAATCTTCTTTAAGATATCTAGAACTCCACAATTGAGCGGGTGGCTTAACTACTGGAGCAGTATTTGTATTTGTTTCTACTTTTTCTACAACTACTAAATGTTCTGGTTGTATAGGAACTATCCTTGTTATTTTTTCTGCTTTGGGCTCGACTGTTTGGCTTGCTCCATTGCTTTCTTGCTTGACGGGCTCGATCGGTGCGGGTGGTAAGGGCTCTGGGGCTCCTTGGGGTGCTTGTGAGGTTTGTGGTTGAACCAGCTCATCTTTCTTTTCCTCCTTTACTACAGGCACTTCTTGTGTTACAGATTTTTTAAATCTCCACATTCCTTTCTTTTCGCCTTCAATGATCATGTCATATACTGCTTGTTCTATAGCAACACGAACAGCATATGTTGTAGGTTCATTTAGAGCCTGCCCGTTTTCTAATTCTAGTGCTTTGGTTCCAGCATCAACAAATCTTAATACGCCAACGTTATGTTGTGTGCTATAGATAGTTTTGCTCACAGCATTAGAAATTAATACTTCCCCACTGTTTACACTTACTAGTCTAAGACTAATTACAATTTCATCTACACGATATTGTTGACTTCCGCCAATACCTAAGAATCGTGCGCCGTTGCCGCCACTGCGTATGTTGCTGTCGTAGCCAATGATACCACCTTCGATCATAATTCCTGCCACAGTCATTGGCTTTAATGGTCTAGCATCTTTACCTTCATAAACCTCGCGTTGATTACGTATCAACTGTCGCTCTTTAATAAGGTTATCTAATCCCACACGCTCTACAACTTTAAACCAATTTTTTGAGTCTTGAAGTGCTTTGATTAAAAATACTTCAGATCCTTGTGTCACTGCCTTTGAAAACACAGCTAACCTATCATTAGGTTTCATTTGTCCTGTCTTGTCTGTGAATCCGTAAACTGCAATGGTCATTGGAGGACCGTCTAACTGTGGTATTTTATTAGTAAGACTCTCTCTTGGTGTTAGAGCCACAGCATCTTCCCTAGCCGCATCCATGTGTATGGTGGCGCATCCTGAAAGAACAGTGACAAGTAACAATGATAATATTAATTTCATTAAAATGCAAAGCTCGCTATAGGTACAGTAATTTCTGTTCGGCTACCGTTGGCCTCAATAATAGTTAGAGTTACTTCTGTGGCCGATTTAACCCAACTGATATTAGTTCCTTGAAAGTCCATAGTTCCGCTTGTTCCTGTACCTTCAGCAAACATTTGATCTGCTAATTGTTTAGACAATTGTGCGTAGATACGTGCTTCTACGTTAACAAGGAATTTACTTAGATTTGTTTGTTTTGCAGCAGCTTCTGCCTTAGCTATAGCAGCCAGTTCTTCGCTCTTAATTTCTTTCTTTTTAGATTCTTCTAATTGATGGATTGACAAGACGTGCTGACTGAATCCATTGCCTGGTATAAAGGCTGGACTTTGAAAATTATGTATTAGCTCTGTAGCGAATGCACTACCTGCAAACACTAGCATTGCCCCCAATGCTGTGATGTATTTCATGACCCTCTCCTCGGTTACCCCTTATACTATTTAACGAGAGGTGAGGAAATATTCTATGCTTAGTTAATAATAATTAATTAACTTAGGTCAATAATAGGCTGAAAGAAATTTATTTTTACGACTTAGCTGCCATATAACCTGGAGTTGGAGTTTGTTGATCGTCATTCCAGTTAAATCCTGCACCCATTGTTACAGTCTTTCCTAATTTCTTAACTAGGTCATTACCGTCTTTAATAATACTATAATCTAAAGTATCTGTTCTTAAAAACATAATTGTTGTTATGCCGTCTGCTAGGTGATAGCTTTCGTATGCTATTTTAGTATAGGCTCTATTCATTTTCATCCAATCTACAGTGCCGTCTTGCTCAACAGCTGAAGCAATTAATTTATCAGCATTTTTAATAGAATCAAAGTTTAACACTAGTGATTTGATAGTAGTATGAAATAGTTCAAATGTTTTATCAAAATTACTGTATGGCTCGAGTACTTCTTCGTTCAGTGCCTGAAACCCTTTTGGATTCCAATTGTACTTATTGCCTAATTTTGCTTTGCCGTTTGTAATGTTGTATTGATCGCCATTAAATTTGTTAACTGCAACTTTTACCCTAGCGCCTTTTTTGTCAGTAGTAAAAATAGATGCGTTCTTAGGAGCAGTTGCTACAATATTAGCAATACCTTTCCTCCAAAGATCCCATCCCGCAGTTGCTTTTGCAATACTCTTACTGTTTAATCTACCGCCTGTAGATGCACTGGCCTTAATTTCTACTTCAACATCGCCTACTTTTAAGTCACCTTTTTTAGCTTTCTCAGCTGGGTTTCCCATCATTGATAAGGCCATTTCTCCTGGGCCAATTGCCCCAGATGTTTTACCTGGCGAATAACTAAAAATATTCTGTTCTACAAATATATCAAACAATTTTTTATATTTAGGATTTACATAGTTTTTAATATTTCCGCGATCGGTACCGATAACTGATAACATGTTAATTACATCGCCTTTTACGCAGGCTGCTAAGAACTGTTTAATCTCAATTGGTGATGCGTTGGCCTCTTCTTGAATATCTACAATTTTTCCAAACAAGGCTTGTTTTAATGTTTTTGTAAATTCAGCTGCGTTTACTGCTTTTTTCTTTGCCTGTGTTTTTTCTTTAGAAGACATTTTTTCTAAATTTTCTTCTTGATAACCTTGTACTTTGTTTCCTAAAGCTACAAGGTAAACACTTACTTCTTTAACAAAACTTTCAGCTTCTTGTTGTTTTTGTACAGCATCGTCTTTTGCTAACTGGAGTTCTTCCACTTGTTTAGTTAAAGCGTCTAATTGTTGTCTAAACGGTTTAATAAAATTTTTCTTTATTTTCTCATCAATATCTGAAGCTTCAACCGCCTTTATTTGTTGCTTTAGTGTATCGATAGTAGAAATAATTGCGCTGCTAGCACCTTCTGCTTCTAAAATACTCTCTGTAGACATTCTAGCAGGTGCAGGTGCAGGTTGTGCAGGTGCAGGTTGTGCAGGTGCAGGTTGTGCAGGTGCAGGTTGTGCAGGTGCAGGTTGTGCAGGTTGTGCAGTTTGTATCTTAGCTTTGGCTAAAAATGCACTTATTGATGATGACAAATTTTTTAATTTTGTCGCAACAGATGCTTTTACATTTTCTTTTTCTGGAGGAAGATTTCCAAGAAAAACGCCAATTGTATCTAGATCGTGTATAGCTTTTTGTGCTTCAAGATCAGATTCAACTGCTTCATGTACAATAGTTTTTCCAAAGTCGTAAAATCGCATAATAAATCCTTATTGTATATTTATACGATGTTAGGGAACAGCATGTCTGTGCAAAACTTATCAACGTCTGCTTCATTTAAACCTAAACTTTTCATTACGTTAGGAGTATGGGGATTCTGTCGCTGATTGTGACAGTACCAATTCTGTGCTTTGATGGTTTCATCAACACCGCATGTATTTTGGAATCCGCTGATTTCATCAAAATATGCATGAAGATTGTTAAGTGCTATGTTTATAATTGCAACTGCTTCTTCTTCGGTGTTTACGTTGCCGGCAGCTAACATTTTGTCTGTAAAGATATTCTTAGCCCACTGAGGCAACTCTCTTTGTTTTTTTGGAATAAAATTTTCTACACTATCTTTGTAGCCTAATATCATAGGATGATCTGCACCACCGCTTGACGGACTAAAATCGTGGAATGCTCCAGTCATCTTATTTTTGCCGGCAATAACATCAAAGCCGTATATAGGTCCACCGTTGGTTAGTTCTGGAAACACGCATACATGCATCATCCATAGACCTTTAGTGACTCTAGCATCAACTACATCTATGTGAGCTCTGCGTACATACTGATTAGACCATACCCTATTAATCCATCCTGAATCGGGTTGATTAAAGTGTTCCATTCCATCTTCGTGTACTTCATTAGCCTGTTGGTCAAAAACTGCTATGATGTCGTCTTTACACTTGATCAGATGATTCCAAATAATGCTCAATGTCTAACTCCATTAGTTCTTGAAATAATTTAGTGCTTGACTCAAATACATACTTTGCTTCTTCGGCCATGCTGTCTTTTGTCTTAGCTCTAATTAGTTCTTTGAGCTTATCTTTGTCTGTATTGAACTGATACATTCGACCTTGACCAGGAACCATCTTTGCAATCATTTGGCCGCCGCTTAAATCTCCCATGTGTAGTACATAGATATGTGCCATAAGTGCGTCAGCATCAATCATTATGTTTCGCATGTGATTGATGTATTCTATAGTACTAGGTACTATAACTGGCTGAACATCTTTTGTCCAAAGTTCTGCAAAATCTTCTTCAATTTTCAGTTTACGTCTGATATCTGGTAAATCACTGAGTAGGCCTTGTGCGCCTGCAAGTGCTTCTAATAGATCATATTTTTTATGTTGATTCCACAAGTATGTGGCATATAGTTCGGGATTAATTTTACCGCTTACGATAACTTTTACAAATGCTTGGCGTTCAGCATTTGTATGTTGTTCTTTTGTAAGTTCTTTTAAATTGCTCATTCTTTTTCTAACCTAATCTGCAAGGGAAATCCCTTGTCTCTTGAAGCTACAGTAGTTTCTACACTTTTTTGTTCTGCAATTTCGTATGAGTATATACCAACTACTGCACTACCTTCGCTGTGAATTTGAAGTGTAAGTGCTTCTGCACTAGTTTGGCTATGTTTAAAAGTTTTCACTAAAACTTCTATTACCCATTCAATTGGGGTAACATCATCGTTAATAAAAATAACTTTGTATTTGGCCGGCTCTTGAGTGATCTGTTTAATTTTTTCGTCAATTTGGATATCTGCTAAAGTACTCATTTATGTCTCCTAGGTTAAAATAGGGGGAGGGTTAACTCCCCCTAGACTGTTACTCGCTGTCTATAGTTAGTGCTTCAACTTTAGAAGGTGCTTGAATAGCAATCTTCTTAGGTTGTAGTGCTTCTGGAACTTCACGCTTCAAACTAATGTTGAGCATGCCTAGTTCTAGTGTAGCACCTTCTACTTCAACATGGTCAGCAAGAGTAAATTCTCTACGGAAATTGCGAGCACCAATTCCTTTGTGTAGATAATTTACTGTGTCATCTCCCTTCGGAGAGGTCCCCTCAATGCGTAGGATATTTTTGTCCTTGGTAATTTCCAAGTCATCCATACTGAACCCAGCGACTGCGATACTAATTGTATAGTCGTCTTCGCTTAGTTGTGCAATGTTGTATGGAGGATATCCCTGCGATGCTGAGTTAGCAAATTGTCTTTCTAACTCATTGAACATTCTATCGAATCCGATAGTAGCTCTGTGAAATGAGGGTAAGTCTAGAGTTGTAAGTCTTGTCATAATTTTCTCCTTATAATAAGCAAGATTTAATATTGAGCCCGATTATCGGCGCTCAAGTTTATTTACCATTGCTTGCATAAACAGCATTAAATTGCTGAGTTACACGAACAAAGGTTGTGCATTTGCTAAGTTGCTTTAGCGTCTTAGCGCCTGCATACGTACAGGTACTACGCAAACCGCCTAGTATGTCCTGTACAGTATTTAGTACCTTACCTTTATAAGGTACTAAAACTTCTCGCCCTTCGGCGCTACGGTATTCTTTTAAACCACCAAAATGTTTTAGGTTGGCTGCTTCAGAACTCATACCATAAAATTCTACAAATTTCTTTTCTTCTATTTTGCAGCCAGTCCATGTCCACTCTGACTGCCCGTCTTCTAGGATACGCTGTCGGGCCTGTAACTCGTTAGTTTCGTAGAGTCTTGTAATGACTTCTCCGCCGCCTTCATCGTGTCCAGCCAGCATCCCTCCGAGCATAACAAAATCCGCTCCTGCGGCAAATGCCTTGGCGACATCTCCTGGACAGGTACAACCCCCGTCTGCAATAATATGTCCCCCCAAACCATGAGCAGCATCAGCACACTCCATAACAGCACTAAGCTGAGGATAGCCAACGCCAGTTTGAATACGAGTTGTGCAAACGCTCCCAGGACCAATGCCCACTTTAATAATATCTGCTCCACTTAAAATTAACTCCTCAGTCATTTCGCCTGTCACTACATTGCCAGCAATGATTACGATTTCTGGATATGCTTCACGAAGCTTTCTAATAAAAGTTGCAAACCGCTCGGAATAGCCGTTAGCAACATCCACACAAACGTATTTAATGTTTGTTAGTGTTTCGCTGTACACATTAGCAAACTTATCGTAGTCAGCTTGTGTAATTCCCATTGAGTATGCTACTCGATGAGTTCTATAATATTCATCTGCATTAAAGAAGTCAATTAATTCTTCTGCACTATATGTCTTAACTAGACATGTAAACATGCCTTCATGTGCAAGAATGTCTGCCATAGCAAACGTACCAACTCCGTCCATATTAGCAGCCATGATTGGAACACCAGTGTATTGATATTCTTCCCAATTTTCGTGCTCAAAAGCAGGACTGTAATTTCTAAATTTAAACTTACGGAATAAGTCTACTTCCTGCCGAGAGCCTAATGTACTACGCTTAGGACGAATTAACACATCTTTGTAGTCTAACTTTATATCTTGTTCAATTCTCATTGTTTTTCGCCGTAGTTAAATGATATACTGATTCTATCTGAGTTTGATTTATTACTCTGTACGCTGTGTTTGAGCCAACCTGGAAATATATACAGAGCACCTGATTTAGAGGCATAGGTAGCCCTAGTACTTGTGTAATAGGTTCCTTTTTCTACTTGAGTAGGAATATGGTATTCGCCGTTGTCTGATCGTTCAAACTGAATATTACCTTGTCCCTCTTGAGCATCAACATAGTAAACTCCACTTAATACGCTATTAGTATGATTGTGGAGATGATTGTAGGCATTTGGTGGATTAATATTAATCCATATATTATATAATTCTAATTGCGGCAGACCAACTTGTCTTGCACATCCTGAAATTTCTAATCCAATAGCTTCTACTAGCGCATCAACATCAGCGTTATCACCTGATTTAATATCGCTACTTTGATAACCCCCAAAGTTGCTAATAACTCTACCTGGATCAGTTTTTTGTCTTTCATACGCAAACCGTTTTAATTCAGCGTTGTTACCAAAGTGTGTCATAGACGACCATATGACACTAGGAAACCACAATTCTGTGTGCATTGCCATATGTTACTTTCTTGGCTTTATATTAAAAGGATCTTGTGATAGTTTTTTAAGCCAGCGCGATCTTGCCGCCGCTTTTGCTTTTTTTCTAGCTGTAGTTGGTTTTTCGTAGAACTCTTTATCTCTAAGATCTTGCAAGAGACCGCTGTCTTCTACTTTCCTTTTGAACCTTCGTAGAGCTCCGTTAACATCATCATTACGAACTTCAACTCGAAGTCCTTTAAGTTCTGATTTTTGATACCTCAAACTAATCTCCTAATTTACCAGATAAAAAGTCTAGATTAAAAATTCTATTCTTACTGATTATATTATATAAGTTATCGCTACCATTTGTCAACCAATAGGTTTTATCTTTGGCTATAAAGTAAGCTACTAGATCTCTAATCTTTGTATCGCAATTGTCAATGTCTAATATGACACAGTCTGCTTTGTAAAAACAATCAAATAACCATTCAGGTTCGTGATCGTCTTCTTTTTCGTAAAGGTAAACTATAACGGGTTTATCAAAACTTTCTATTAGGTCTTGGAACTGAGATTTGATTACTGCACTAGGGTATACTAGCAAAAAACTATATTCCTGGCTGTAGTATTTGTCTGGTGGTGTAACTAAAGTAATATCACTCATCTTTGGATCTTATGCTTTTCCAGATTGCTGTTTGTTTTTTTTGTTCTTCATTCTGTATGTATCCCACAGTAGGATTTTGCTCAACATCGTTTGATTCAACTGTTTCCAAAGTCACTTGCTGATCTTTATCCTTCATCATATAGGTTTTTTTAGCTTGTGCTCTACCTACATAATCTTCCCAGGGAAGTTTGTTTATCTTGCCATCGAGATAAAGTTGTTTAAAAAATTTAAGACTTAGATTTGGATTATCTTCTTTCCAATCATGCTTGGCTTGATTCCATTCTTCTAAATTATCTAAAGCATCTAACTGCTCTTTAGTTAGGCGAAATTCTTCCGATGATTCTATAAGTTTTTTTTTAGACAGATCTTCAGGCTGATCTACATTGGTAGCTTCAACCTTAGGTTGAGGATCTTCTTTAGTTTCTTCTTGTTCTATCTTAGTTATTGTTTCTACTTTTGGTTCAGATTCTTGCTTGTCAAAATCAATAAATTCTAGTTCTTCTTTTTCAATCTCTGCTATTAATCGATTGCCTTCTTCTATGTCAGGCTGAGAAACTATAGGTTCTGTAACAGTAGGAAGCTCTTCATCTTCTTTTAGTATCGGCCCTCTGATACCGTCTGAGAAATCATATTCATCTCTTAACTTATCTTTATTTTCTCTATACCACTGCCAAGTCATCTGTGCGCCTAATAACATTAATATTGCCAGTGGGTCAAACACAAATACAATTATTATAATAACCCATGTTACTGCACGTTCTAGCAAATTAGCATCAGGATTATCTCCGTACAGTAGGGCCGCTATGTATTTGATTGGGCCTACTTCTGCTTCAACTTTGCGTACCTCGGCAGCAATAGGCGCTCTTTCTTCGCTAAGGGCGGCAATAGTTTTCTGTTCGGCCGCAATCTCAGATTGAAGGCGGACACGTTCTTTTTGTTGTGCTCTTCGGATTGCAACAGCTTTGTCGGCACCTTTTTCATCATTGCTTCGACCCATAACTTGGTCCACAGCTTCATCCATCTGTCTAAGCGCCTTCCGGTTCGCATCTATATTGTCCTTTGCCGTTTTGATTTTTTCATCGTAAATAGCTATCTTGCTTTGGACATCGCCACTTACAATATTTTGATCCAAATGTGCTTTGCTTAAGAAACCAAATATTCCCATGCTAGTAATGACCATGAGTACTATTACTGCGGCACTCATGTACACTTTCATTCCTAAAGGTATCTTAGTCCAATATGCTTTGAGCCAACTTGCGGCAACTAACTTAGATATTTCTAATGTAGTGCCCATAACAACAATGGGCCAAAATGCCGCGGCAAATACTGCGGTAAGACCTATAACGCTGTAGTATATGGCCACTGCTGATAGAGTTAGGCCGGATAGTGCAAGTAAGATAGCAAATATCATAAGTAGTATTTATCGCTTATCCATGCACGAATTTCCAAGTCTTACCTTGTAGGCAGGCCTCTTCTCTAAAACTTTTTGGATTGCCTTTGTACCAGATAGTAGAATGTAATACTGTACATGTGTTTGGTTTTATAATGGATACTCGAACTTCACCTCTTGCCGAACTAGTCTTGCTAAACCATTTGCAAGATTCGCCCACAGAAATTTCATCAAGTGCGAAATATACGCAACGTTCATGTTCTGCTCGATCTTCTGTTGGGACAGAATAAGCTGTGTACTTGCCCCAGTTATAAAGAATGTTAATAGAGCTTCCTGGATTTGAATAAGTCCGAGCTGTACTAACATCTCCGTAATACGGAGTTGATGAACAGGCTGTTAAACTAATTAAACTCAGGATGCCAAGAACCATCCGGATGTTGGCAAAGGATGCCTTGAACATTTTTATCTCGTCCTTTAATGTTAACTACAGTTTGGTAAGGGCGGCATTGTTTTGCAACACCTGCTTGTTTACGCCAATGCCCTGGCTTGTCAGAACATTCGACCTGTGTCTGGCTTTCTACTCGCTCACCATTCTTTGTTTGAATGTTCTGAGTAGTATAACAGTACTGAGGTCCTTGATCAGCAACTTTGGTTGCTGAGGAGCAGCCAGATAGTATTACAATTGCTCCTAGTAGGACTAGAGTTTTCATTACTGCTTCCTAGCACTAGCTTCAGCTATGAGTTGATCGAATACGTTCTTTTTCATTTCAAGTCGAACAAATGTATAGTGACGACCGTTCATTGTAAAATGACCTTTTTCGCTTTTTACATGCCTGCGAATTGCTGTGTCAGTAACCTTGTAAGAAATCATAGTACGAGTAGTCTTTACATCGTCTTTGATATCAATCACAGTTTCTGAATTAACAGAACCATTGATACGTTTGGCAAAGTTATTCATAGCGATTGCGTCCATTTGTTCTTCAGATGCTTGCGAATATTTTGACTCGCCTGCACCACAAGCATAAACGTAATCCTCTTTCCACCAGAACCAACCTTTAACGCCTTCTTGCACACATTCCTGATACCAGGTTGGTTGTGCGTAAGTCTTGCGTTCTGGAACGTCCTTCATTGAAGAACAAGCAGAAAGAACTGCAATAATTGGTAAAACTAAAAATGCCTTTTTCATGTGTGCCTCTGTGGGTTGTTAATACAGTCTATAGTATAACAGGACCCGTAGGTCCTGTCAAGATTGAATTTTACCAAATTACTTAAAGAATATTAAAGCCATCATCATAGCTTGGACAATAAATCCAATACCAATAGTGACTAAATTTAACATGTCTTTCTGTACTGCGGCTTTAATAAACATCAGTACCAATCCAGTCCAAACTAACAGTACTAGATCCACAGGTGGTAAACTGTCTGTTAATCCACTCATCACAGCCAGTAAACTAGGAATAGTTGAAGCATGTAATATTACAATACCTAGCCACCCAAAAGTTTCTGCTGATACTTTAGAGATTGAAGCAGAGATTGTTTCTTTAAATTGTTCAATATTAAAATTTTGCATATATTCTTTCAATCGTTCTAGGTTTTTCGTTATAAAAGATGTGAGTTCCAATTTTTCCAATTTTTTCTAACTTCCATTGTGGGTTAACATAATCTGCATGATAATACAGGGCTGTTTTTAATACGTCAAGTTTAAAATTTTCCAATAATACTTTTTTGGCTACAGCATAGCTTTCTTTGTAAGCTTCTGAGTTTATTGGTCTGTTACGATGTGTTGAATCACAATACCATGAGAACTGGCATATGGTTCTTATTGTTGTAGTCTTTTGATAAACTACACCGCAAACGTCTTTTGGAAACGCTGGGTGCGCAACACGGTTTAGGGTAACTTGTGCTACGGCTACCTTTCCTTCAAAAGGCTCATAACCTGCTTCTCGATAAATGTTAAGTGCTAAACATTCGAGTTCTTTTTCTCTAGTCTTAATTGTTACAACATCTGGGAAACTTACTCCCGCTGACATTTTGAGAGCTTGAAACTTATTGCTTGTGATGTGTTGCAGAATAACTACTGCAAACAACAAACCTACTGCAAGGGCTAATGCCCTGATTGTCTTTTCCATAAGTCCTCCTTTGACTTGGTGTGATACAAAATTCATATCACATTACATAAAGGGAGTTAACTTCACGAGGCTCTGAAAGAACCCTACTTTCGTGTAGTTGTCTCCATTGGACGCACAATCTCATAACTTGTGTGCCTTTGGCGACCCTTGGCGTCCCGAAAATACGGGTTTCTCATTGGCCAAGACCCGCGGAACCATTTCAGCTTGTGACATACTTTGGTTCTACTATCTCAGTTTCTGTGCGAAACGTTTAATATATATCCTATTGTACGACATTCCATAAAGAAATGCAAGGTTTTTGACATCTTTTGACAAAATTACTTGTTAATCAAACAATTTGGGTTATGTTAGCCTGTCCAAATCGGAGGCGGCGTCTCCAAAATACTCTCTCAACAAATTGAGCATCGCTCATAGTAGATTCGTTAAAGTCAAACTTTAGCGTAGTAGGTACTTTGTGTAACTCACTGGAGTGATCGTTTAAATATTGCCAAACATTGTGTTGGTATTGTTGAGTTCGTGGATAAGAATTGCGTTCTTTGAGTGGCACGGTAAGATGTCGTTGTAGATCCATAAGGTCCTGATGCAACTCTTGCCCAAGTTCAAATTCTTTTACAAATTCATCTAACAAGTCATACCATTTGGCAACAACCTCAGGTTGAAGTGTTAGTATCATGCGAGTATGAAATATAATACTGTTGCCATAAAGTTTGATTCCAGGTATTCCGCTGTCAAGTGTGCAACGCCCGTGTTTGAACCAATCACATAGTACATCAATCTGTTGTTGTTTCAGTATACGATACCATTCATGCTGTTGTGCCTGTTTAAATAATTTGGTATACATTTCCTCATAGGAAACATTTTTGTAACGATTTAAGAATCTAGTAACTAAGTTGCTGTAACCGCCCACGTGCCAAGTAAACAAATTCCAGTTGAATATACTAGCTTCAATGATGTCATCAAAAGACATATGGGCAGTACTAATTACAACATCTATGCTCTCAGCTGTAACCCCAGTATTTTCATGAGCCGACGGACTAAAATAATCATAAATTTTTGTAGTCTTGATGTCGTAGACTTCTTTTTGGACTCGATTTAATTCTGCATTTTCTAGTACTTGGCAGTAGTAGATATCGATATCGTTGTGCATACCTAGGTCTAACAGTTTCCAAAGATTGTTTTGCCAAGACTCAAGTGTTTCTCGCGGCAACCCCATGATCAATTCGGTACCAATGGGTACACCTTTTGCTCGTCCAATTTCTAGTATTTCAGCAATGTTGTTGCTTTTAAGATTTTTGCGTTTGATAGCATCAAGAGTATTATCGTCAAAAGTTTGTAAGCTAATCTTAAGACCTGTTGTAGGTCGTAGAGTTTTTTTGACCAGCAGTTCTACAATGTCAATTACTTCTTGATTTTGATTTTTAGCAAACGATTGAGAGATACCAGTTGGAGCACCATACTGACGCTGTAGTTCAATAAATCGCTCTACAATTGATCGATCTCGCTCAGGAAAAATACCAAAATTAGCATCAGCAACGTGTACAAAATCTATGCGGTTACGACTCATCCATTCAAGTTCAGCATATACACGCTCTATAGTAAACTTTTTAATTTTGCTTAGTGTTAAACTACCCCAGTCACAAAATGTACACTGATACGGACAACCACGATTGGTTTCCAGTGTAGCTGACCAGTTAACCTTGGGATTATCTATTAACAGTTGATCAAAGGTGCCTGTTAGATAAGGACTGGATAAAATTGATAAATCATCAACTCGTGCTGCCTGACCAGTATCTAGTACGCTACCATTTTGATTTATTAGCACACCTGGCACATGATCAAAGTTCTCAATGTTACGCAGGATTTCAGTAAAAGTAATTTCACCTTCGTTTTTAATAATAGCATCAATCCAAGGATACTTAGAAAATATTGCAGGGTCTGACACAGCCGGCTCTGGTCCTCCAAAAATAATTAAACAATTAGGATTGCGTAATTTAAGAGCCTCAGCTAAGTGTAAATTATATTGTAGATTCCAAACGTAGGTACTAAAGCCAACTACTGAATCGTTTTTTAATTGTTCAACTACTTGCTCTATTGGGTCACGTCGCCAGATTAATTGATTTAATTCAAACTGCGAATCAATGTCTGGTTGAGATTGAGCGTGTGCCCAAAGACATCCAACTGTGTATGGTAAATGAAACGAATTGAGTTCTTCTGGACCTACTTGGAAATTTACTTGTACAAAACTAACTTTATGTTTTTCATTCATAGAGAGTATTTACCTACGCATACTAGAGATGTCCACTGCTTCTTGATCACTGAAGACAGGAACCGCATTACTCTTGTGCATAGTGGCAATACCTTTTACCATAGTGCCAGTATACACTTTGGCTGGCTTAAGAGTAGCAGTGCCCAATCCGCTGTTCAAACTTTTGATATGTGCAGTTGTATTGCGACCTTCTGGAATTTTTAAACTGTATGTCGAGCTTAGGCTAGACGCCTTTGGTAAAGGCTTGCTGGGAGATTGGATTTCCCATTTCTTTTGAAAAGCCTTCCAACTTTCTTCTTGCTCACGTGCTTTTCTAGCATGTTCTGCCGAAGCGAATTTCTTCTTACCTTTTTTCTTACCGGTGGTACTGAGCCACGGGCCTTCCAAATGCATAGACATAATAACCCTTGCAAAGTTGAATACAAATATAACTATAACAGATATCAAAAAATAAATCAAATAAAATGGTAACACTCAAATAAAAAGCACCCAAAGGTGCTTTCTATCTGTGATTGTCTAAGTTTAGAACTTGTAACGAACACCGGCAGTAACACGATTACCGTCGAATGTATTAACACGGTCTTGACCATATTGACGTGCAAGATCGAGACCAACACTAACTTGTTTAGTAACTGGCAAACTTGCGCCAATACCAACAGTCATTGCATAACCGTCAGACCCAGTCTGGTTGTCCAAATATGCGACACCAACTTTAGGAGTTACAGTTACAACACCTAGGTTAGCAACATCGTAGCCAGTAACAATGCTGTAACGATTTTGATCGTTAGTACCAGAAGTGAAACGATCAAACCCGGCTGTGACACCAACCTTGCCAAAAGATTGACCAACAGTCAAACCATAACCATCACGGTCAGTACCTGCATAATCACGAGTACCTGTTACACCTACTTCTAAAGCAGATACCGACATTGCGGTTACTGCTAAGATTGTTGCTATTGCAATTTTCTTCATTTTTAATTCCTTTAAATGTATGACTAATCTAGTCATGTGCAATTATATAGTATCTTTACTTAGAAGTCAAGCACAAAAAAGGCATAAATATATTTGAGACTTCTTAAAGCAATTCTTTCGCTGTTAAGCCTTATATGCCAATATTATATTGGGAGTAAGTTGATCTAAGTAGTTTCCAAATAAAATCATTTATAAGGAAACTATTATGAGAAAAACTATTCTCGC